>ERZ1034847.574-NODE-574-length-14863-cov-93.066518_pt1 | contig 14863 bp, 7 predicted proteins | sample MGYA00520633_ERZ1034847 | MGnify/ENA primary metagenome ERZ1034847 (study PRJEB33766, sample SAMN09781732) | gut metagenome | biome: gut microbiome | host: Homo sapiens | place: Madagascar | study: EMG produced TPA metagenomics assembly of the PRJNA485056 data set... | reverse complement strand
ATTACAATTTTGATGTAGATTATGTTATTTCGATGGGTGGTGACGGTACCTTCCTCAAGGCGGCGAGCCGTGTGGGAGCTAAGGGAACGCCTATCCTCGGCGTGAATATGGGCCGATTGGGATTCCTTGCTGATGTGCTGCCTGGCGAGATAGAGTCGGCGCTTGACAGCCTCTATGCCGGCGAATGCAGGATAGAGGAGCATGCCATCATCGAGGTGAAGGCAGAGGGCGGCATTCTGGCGGGCTATCCTTTTGCCCTGAATGACATCGCCGTGCTGAAACGTGATGATGCTTCGATGATATCCATCCGTACGCAGGTGGATGGCGAGTTTCTGGTTACCTATCAGGCGGATGGTCTTATCGTGACCACGCCTACGGGTTCTACGGCTTATAATCTCTCTAATGGCGGACCTATCATCATTCCGCAGAGTGGCAGTCTCTGTCTTACTCCTGTGGCACCTCATAGCTTGAACATCCGCCCTATCGTAATCAATGATACGGCAGAGATCGTGCTGGATGTGGAGAGCCGAAGCCATAATTATCTCGTGGCGATTGATGGTAGAAGCGAACGCATGACCGAGCAGACCCGCCTGATTATCCGCAAGGCGCCGCACTCTATCAAGATTGTGAAGCAGCGCAACCAGCGATATTTCTCTACGCTGAGAGAAAAGCTGATGTGGGGAGCAGATCAGAGGCAGAGATAGTAATATAAAAAGAATAACGCCTGGTGTAGCTTTTTTAGAATTGCTACGCCAGGCGTTTCTTTTTGATGTTTACCCTGAAAACTAAACCTATGTTTTTAAATAATCTAAACCTTGTTATCAACAATCTTAAACCTTATTCAAACCAAAACTATATCCTACAATCTTTAAACCTTATTCAAACTAAAACCTACATCTTTCATCAACAATCTTAAACCTTTTCTTAATAAATCTAAACCTTTTTGAAACCTATATCTTATAATATTTTAGTAATGTGTAGAACGATTTTATTTGATAACGATCTTCTTGCCCTGATGAATATAGATGCCAGTTTGCTGTGGCTTCTGATTCATCTTCATTCCATCCAGGGTGTACCAGGCATTGTTGGTACTTGTTGCCTTGTCGATGACCGGTGCATCGGTGATGCCTGTTGTTGGCATATCGGCAGTTACATCCTTGATCTTATAGTGACCTTCATTGTTCTTCTCATTCAGAACCTCCAGGTAGGTATCCTTGTTGATATCCGTAAAATCTACGGTCTGTGGAGTTCCTGTTCCTGTACTGAATACGAATGAAACCTTATAGTCCTTGCTCTTGATCTTGTAAGTCTGATAATACCATTTCTTTCCTTCAATCTCCTTGCACTGGGTAACCTTGTCGCCAGGCCATTTATTAGTGGCGGTCAGATTCTCATCTGGTTTCTCGCACCAAGCCCAGAAGTTGAAGCCATCTTTCCATCCTACTTGGTCTGCGTTAGCATATACGGTGATATCGTATGGCTCGAAGTCAGCTGGCTTTGTAATCTGATAAGTGCGGGTAAGTACGCTGCTTACTGCGCCATCTACCAACAAGCCTACCTTGAGGGTTGTCTCTCCGATAGGGAGTTCGATTTCCTCGCCGCTCTTTGCCTTTTGGCTGTTGGCGGTAGGTTCTGTGCCATCGGTGGTATAAACTAGCTGTGCATTATCCTTGTTGCTCACAGCCACGAGCTTTGCCTTCTGTGCGCCTTCGTATTCGCCTGATGCCAGATTTACCCAAGCCACGTTTGCCTTCTTGGACATGAAATAGCGATAGTGGTAACCATTTAAGATTTCTGCGTATGCGGCAGGTGTTGGGAATTTGTTGGCGTTAGGACCCACGATGGCAAGGAGCGAAGTCTTAGTGCCGGTGGTCATGATACCATTATATCCCTCGCCCTTGTAGGCGTTGAAGGTGGTATTGCTTGTATTGGTGATGCCTGCCATCTGACGGGCATTGATCATCGCCTTGATATCCTGCTTGCAGTCAATCCAGTGCTTGTAGAATACGCATGGGGTACCGCAAGATGCCAGGATGTATGCATTGGCTGCCAGAGTATCCTTGCGGATAGGGTCCTGCTGTTCGCTGGCTGAGCGGTATTCTGTATCGTGATTCTCTACGAAGGTGATGGCATACTGCTTATAGCTGTTGTCGTTAGCCAAGCCATTTGTCTTTACGTCTGACCATTTGCCTTTGATGGCATCGCGTACCACGTAGCGGATAGGGTAGTCGAAGACAGCACTGGTGATCTCTTCGTTCACCTTGGTGCTTTCGAGCCAGTTCTTCACCTTGCTGACATCACCATCCCAATATTCTCCTACGGAATAGGAAGGCTTGGTAGCGGTATTGTAGATACCAGTAAACTTTCCGCTGTATCCTTTCACCATATCATAGCGGAATCCGGCATAGCCGAAGTCGTTGAGGAGCATATCGAGATAAGCCTTTACGATGCTCTGCACATTCTCGCTGCTGTGGTCGAGGTCGCGCATTCCGTCCCAGTCGTCGCCCGTGTCATTATTGCTGCTGAGCTTTACGCCTTGCTTGTCTGCCTCTTTCTTGGTCTTGCCTCCATCATCGTTGGCGCAGATATCGGTAGATTTCATCTCGTAGGTTACTCCCTTGTAGGTTTCTACCGGGAAGTCAAACCAGGTTGATACGTTCTTGCGGTGATTGATCACCACGTCGGCGATGGTTCCGATGCCGTTATTCTTGAAGGTCTTGATGAGAGAGCGGAGTTCGCTTTCACTTCCGAAAGAACTTTCGTAGTTGGAAAACCAGTAGAGGTCGTCGTAACCCATTGATTTGTTGCCGCAGTAGGCGCTCTGTGGAATCCATACGAGCTTGAAGTACTGTCCCAGTTCCGGAGCCTGTGCTTCTAGCTTGGTCCATTTGGATTCGCTGAAGGAATCCCAGTAGAATCCCTGCAGCATCACGCCGCTATAGTTGGCAGGCCAACCCTGTGCGAACATATTGATGGTTGCCAATAGAGCAACGAGTGTTAAGTAGATTTTCTTCATATTTATTCAGTTAGAGATGTTGCTTTGATAACTGTTGCAAAGTTACGATGAAAATCGGTGAGTTGTTTCTCCAACTGGTGTAAATTGAGCAAAAGAAATGCGCAAACGTTTGCATCTGTGACGATTTTTCTTTATCTTTCCTTTGCTGAGATTTTCGTATTTTTATCTGATTCTTATTTGTTTATGAATATTGAAAATATGAGGTGTAAAGTGAATGTGCTGAAAATCAAACAGTTATGTTTCCGCTCTTCAAGGGCGTTTTTTGAGATTTCTATAGTTGTACGACTATAACCCCTATAGTTGTACGACTATAGCTCTATGGTTGTACAACTATAGCCTATATAGTCGTACAACTGTAACTTTATAGTCGTACAACTATAGGTGTTTTTGTCGTACAACTGCAGTTTTTTATTTATGAAATAGGGGAGTGATGTATGTTGAAGTCATTTTTTTCGCTTCTAGATTACCCACTGTTCAATAGACAAAATATGGATATAAATACTTACATCAACTGATTTTATTAAAAAATTAAAAAACATTTGGCTATCTCGTTTTTTATTGCGTAATTTGCGTTGCGTAAAAAGCGCAATGGTTGTAAGTGTAACGAAAACAATAAGATAAAAGCAATAATATGGCAACATTGAACAATCCTTTTGTAGTATATGGTTATAAAGGCGCCGAGTATTTCTGCGACCGTCAAAAAGAAACAGAGAAGATGATTTCTACGCTGCATAACGAGCGTAATATCACGCTTGTTGCTCCTCGCCGTATGGGCAAGACGGGCTTGATACATCATGTCTTCCATCAGATGGAGGAGCAATATGAGGGGGTGAAGTGTTTCTATCTCGACATCTTTGCCACCAAGAACCTGGAGCAGATGGTGCAACTGATGGCTTCTGAAATCATCGGCAAACTGGATACGGTTTCCCAATCTGCTCTCCGAAAGGTACAGGAATTCTTCAGTAGTTGGCGACCTACCTTGACGATCGATGAATTAACCGGTATTCCAACCTTTTCTTTGGATTTGAAGCCGAGCGAGGGAAGGGAGAGTTTGAAGCGAATCTTCGAGTATTTGAAGCAGTCGGGAAAGCGATGCTATATCGCTATTGATGAGTTTCAGCAGATATTAAGTTATCCGGAGGATGGGGTAGAGGCGATGATCCGTTCTTATATCCAGTTCTTGCCGAATGTATATTTCGTGTTTTCTGGCAGTCAGCAGCACATGATGCAGGAGATGTTCCTGTCGGCAAATCGTCCTTTCTTCCAGAGTTCGCTGGTGTTGTCTTTGCCTTGCATCGAAGAACCGGTTTATCGTAAGTTTGCCAATCGTCTGTTGTCATCTCAGCATAGGGTGATAGACGAATCCGTCTTTTCTTATATCTATCAGCAGTCGGGCAGTGTAACCTGGTATGTGCAGGCGATATTGCATGGCATTTACGAGCATGGTTCTTACGGGATAACGAAGTCGTTGGTGGATGAGGTGATTCAGGAGTTGATAGAGGAGCAGGCGATGGCTTATCAGAATTATTGTGCCTGGCTTACGGAGAACCAGCAGCTGCTGTTGCTGGCGATAGCTAGTGAGAGCCTGGTATCTTCGCCTTTAAGCCAGCAGTTTATCAGCACCCACCATCTTCCTGCCACGAGCAGCGTGAAGACGGCATTAAAGGCATTGGTGGATAAGCAGCTGGTAAGCAAGACCCCAAACGGCTATTTAGTAAGCGACCGCTTCTTTGCGAAGTGGCTGGTGAGAGGGGGAATCACATTATAGTCCAGTCATAATTCTGCTGGCATATATAAGGTTGTGTAAATAATATTCCAAAAAGAGATAATCAAGGAGAAACTCCCGGAAAATGGGGAAAGAAGAGATTGAATATTTTCCCTTAAGGATATTTATTTTTTCCTTAAGGGAAATAAAATCTTCCCTTAAGAGATTTTTTCACCGCATTTAACTTGTAAAGTTATTTGTAGTCACTAATAGGGAAAAATGTTGAGAAGGGGTTAAAGAAAAGGCGGCTCCCGGAATTGAGAGTCGCCTGTTGAATATTGTTGTTTCGATGATGAAACAAAGGATTATTTATTCTTTGATGTCCCAATGACCTCCAAATGTAGAAGAACCAACACGCTCTATTCTTTTTTGAGCCTTTAGCTTTTCTATGTGTTTTTGTATTGCACTTGCCTTGATACCTATTTTGTCCACGAGTTCTTGTCTTGTTATATACGGATTGTCTTTTATTAATTCAAAAACTTTTTCAATGGTTTTTGGTAATCCAGTTTGACCACCAGTTTGACCACCAGTTTGACCACCAGTTTGACCACCAGTTTCATTAGGAATAGGTAATCGTAGTTCTACCTCTTGTAACTCGTATTTATCTATTAATTCAGGCTTACCCCAACCTGCCTTTTGCCAAGCAGAGATAATTTTTGGAAATCCAGAACCTATATTCTCACCATATCCTATCATACGGAGCATATTCTGTATTCTTGGGTTGCGTGCTTTTGAAACCCCACCTTCATAGATGTTTGCTATCGGAAGTTTCAAATTTTCTGGATTGCGTAAGCATAGGCAATCATCATGCTTTTCTATCCTTAAGATACCACTATCCAAGAATAGGTCAGAGTGAATAATCGAGTTGGTAAATCCTTCTCTAACAGCTTTCATTTGTGGTGTGTCATCTACACGCTGATAACCTTCCATATGAAAAGGGTGAGGTAAGTCGAATGTCAACTTAGGCATAACAATTCTAAAGAATTGATACAAGTTGTTCTCCCAACGCCCATCGTAAGTTAGTCTGTCTCTATATCTTTCCTCACCTTCTAGATGGCTCATGTCGAGATAGTCCATGCGAAAATTTCCAAATCGCTCCCTTATGGATAACCCTGTTCCAAACATCATTAGCCCTGCTACCGTCAGTCCTTCTTTTCCTGTTTGTCTATTCTTAGTATATCCACCTATAAGTCGCAAGAATTCTTTATCGTCCTTATCGTTCCAATCATGGTCGGCATTTAGTATTCTGAATTGATTACGGTAACCATGGAGCGTATTTGTATCAATGTCATCCAGAGTAAAACCATCTAGTAATCCTCCGTCATTGCCATCTTCGTTAGCATCACGAATCATGGCTCTTACTTCCATTTCTGTGCAATGGTAATCACCTTCATGGTTGCGCTTGAAGGAACCTTTATAAGGATTTTCATTTAAGAAGACAGGCTTCATTCGCCAATCTGCTTGTGGCACGTGGATACATACAATAGATTTCCCGTCTATTGTAGTTACCTCTACATCTGAGTCTAGCAAAATATTTCTATTTACTTTGTTACTATTGATGGTGTTCCATAAATCAGAGATAATCTTAGGAATATTGTCAACTCCGATGATAGTAAAACGTTTAGCAATATCTGTTTCTTTTCTATTTTCGTCAATACCTAATAATATATAGCCACCAATAGTGTTGGCAAAAGCGGAGTATGACTCCCAAACAGATTTTGGGAGCTCCGTCTTTGCTTTTTTGCATTCCAAGGTAAGTCGTTCGCCTTGGGCAAGCATTTGCTTAATTTCTGTTTCTGTCATGCCTTGTCTTTGTTAGTCGTTGACAAAGATACGATTTTTCCTCGTAACTTCCAAGGTTTTAGGGAAAAATACTTGAAAAGGGGGAGGAGATAATAAGTTTACTGATGTAATTGCGCAATCATGATTGCGCAATTACAGAATGTTTGAGTTTATTGAACCAGTGGAAAATTTCCACCAGTTCATCCTTTATTTGAGTTTCTAAAAGTAAAGCCCAGTTCAGGCTTGTTCCTTCATTTTCTGGATTTCCTCCAGTGGAAGTTCGGTGGCAGTTGATACTTGCTCTTCAGAAAGACCCATTGACAAAAGGCGGCGAGCTGTGGCTAGCTTTTCTTTTTCCATACCTTCAGCACGACCTTTCGCCATACCTATTTCTATTCCTTTCTTTTCATCGAATTTTCTGGTGGCATATATATCACGCATATTCTTGATGTCCTCGTCATACAGCTCAAGTTCCTCGCGGGAGAGCTTGCGGAGGTCGCCTATCTCTGCCAACTTGCGGAAGACTGGATACTTCTCGCTGAATGGCATCTGTTCAAACATGTTCATATTCTTCACTATATAAATCCAACAATCAAATATATCCATACACTCTGCCTCCGTGTGCTTGTCGAACAATGGCAGTTGGAGGTACACAATACGCATCCTGTCGGACACTCGCTGGCGTGTCTGCAAGTCGGTAAGCACCAAATCGGTGCGAAACTCCTTTAATATCGGACTTTGCGATACAAAGTCCATGAAACATACCGTATAGACTGGAGCCAAGTGGTAGTCCCAGATTCCACGGATGCCTTGCTGCACAATGGCACGTGCCGTGTAATACAATGCCCTGTCGGCAAAGTATTCCTGCTCTTTCTTCTGCATCTCTACGATGACATGCTTGCCTTCGTTTGTGATGCAATAGACATCGAAGACCACACCGCGGTCATCGGGGCGCAAGCCAAGTTTTTCGGTCTTGGCAAACGTCACGTCCTTGATTACCAACTCGTCTTCAAACAGTCCGTTGAGGAATGTGATCAGACATTCTTTCGTGTCTTCGCTTCCAAATATCCTCTTGAAAGCCCAGTCAACACGTGGGTCTATAAATCTTGCCATCTGCTTACGCTTTATAAGGTCGTGGACGCAATATTGCTATTCGTTGGCAAAGATACGACTTTTCCTCGTAACTTCCAAGGATTTAGGGGAAAAATACTTGAAAAGGATGGGGAGAAAGAAAAAAATAGGCGACTCTCGGAATTGAGAGCCGCCTATTGATATTTAGTTTATTTGATGAAGCAAATGCTTACTTCTTAGTCATTTCACACTTTGCATAGCCATCAGCCCAAGGATAAAGCTTGATGTCGTAAGTGCCTTCTTCTACAGCGATGTTTGCTGGATTACCCTTTGATGTGAGGTTATCTAACTCTCCACCCCAGTTGATGTCCCAACCATCGTTAGCGCGGAACTTGATTACACCAGTTTTCAAAGTGATGTCTTTGACTTCCCAATAGCGACCTTCCTTAGTTTCCTTGTTGTAAGGAACATAAGTCATATTAATGTCGTCGCCGCTCCAACCATTTTCTGTTGCGTCACCAATGATACCAATAGTGGTGATAGGAGTCAATTCGTATTTCTTCTCAGACAAATCAATATCTACCTTATAGTAACCTGCAGGTTGAGTCATAATGATGTTATCTTCTGACTCACCGAAGAAAGCTCCACCATAGTTGGTACCATCCCAGTTTGGCTGAGTACAGAACTTGAAACCACTACCGTCCAAGTACATATAACCAGTGTATTTTACTGCATCTTCACTTGAGAGGTAGTCAATCTGCTTCCAATCATTAGCGTTGCCTGCCATATAGAGCACAGGCTTAGCAAAAGAGTATGTCAGATTGTTCATGTCGAGTGTTACAATCCATGTACCAGCTCCTGGAATAACCATAGTCTGCAATTTACCCCAGCTGTCGCCATTAAAATAGATATAGCCAGAACCATCTTCGCAACCATTTTCCTTACATCCCAGAGCACCAGAGTCGATATAAGTCCAATCTCCGTCTTCGTACTTGTACTTGCTGCCTTCATAGAACTTAAACCAGTTCTTCTCTTTCTCTGTGGTAACTTTGAGCTGGTAAACACCATCTGCAATCTTTGTCATCCATTGAGGATCGGTTGCATCCCAGCTTTTTCCGTTAAGATCACCTAGCATGTAGTAACCATTTTCATCAATTGCAGGAACAGGGCTTGTTGTTAACTTACCTGTGGTTTCTCCTGCTGTATTGATGGAGATAACATCGCCCGATTCTAGGTTTATTGAAACCTTTGACTCTACTTTCAAGTCATAAGTTTTGCAGGCGCGTGAATTGCTGTTGTTGCAGAGGAACTTTTCCAAATCTTTTGCGCTTACCTGGATGTCATTGCCGTTAATTTCTCCTTCGATGACCTCATTATTCACTTTCAATTCTCGCAGTGTATAGCCTGTAACATTGTCATTTGTAGAGTTGAGGTGGACGAGGTTGATGATTCCATCTTCGTTTGGCATGCTACTTACTGCTTCAGAACCAGGTGTAAATGTGATTCCGTATTGGGCAGCTGCTGCTTCCTGCTCATTGGCTTGTGGATTAGCCCAATCATCGTAGTCGCCATTGCAGCTGGCAAGTGTAATACTTGCCAAGACTGCTAAGCTATATAATAATGTTTTTTTCATTGTGCTTTGGTCTTAATTATTTAACTTCTGCTTTATAATTATCCAAGTCGATATACAACTTCTGACCTTCGGTGGTCGTTACTGAGTAATCAGCTCCTTCCGTTTTAGCCCAGTTTTCAGGTATATCATTTTTACGCCAGAACAATTCTCCGTTCTTTATGTTAAAGGTGAACTCTGTACGATACCAGTCTAAATCGCCAACCTTAACAGCAGCACGAAGTTCTGCGCTTGCAAGGAATGCAGGTGATTCCCATTTGCCGCTTGGATCGCTTGGAGCTTTAAACGCAAAATTCTCATCAAATACCCAAGGATCACAGGTCTGCTTCATACAACCACCAAAGAGATAAACCTTTGTTGGGTAGATAGACAGTGTCCAAATGATGTCCTTCTTGTCTTCTGTGATTTTACCTTCGAACAAGAGGGTGTACCAACCTGCGTTAGCAGCCTTGATTCTGTTCTTCTCACCTTCTGTAATACCAGCGTTGGCTTCATCGTTGATTCCTCCAATGATGTCGCTAAAACCACGATTATCGTTGTTCTTTGTACCCCACTGGAATTCACCACCTGCTGGCAGGTAGATAACGCCATAATACTTACCTGGTACACCCCATACCTGAGGAATTGCTTTCCAGCTTTCCCATGGTGTCTGAATAGAACTACCTGTCAAGTAAAGCTTTTCTGTAAACTTAGCATCAGGAACTTTATAGACTGCTTTTACAGAAGGCAAGGTAATTGCATTCGAGAAGGTTTCTCCCAAATTTGGATTGCTTGTACCGCCAATAACAGCACGGAGACGAATGTAAATAGGCATTTCTTCAGGAAGTATTCCGTTAGGATTAGCTGCCTTGAAAAGAGCTATTACCGCATCATTTACCTCAGATGCGTCCACCTCCATTTTTGTTCTCTGGTAGAATGTCTTTAATTCTGAGTGGGTGGCAGTACGGTCGTTTACGAAATTTGGGTCGACAGATACCTGTACATAGTATTTCACTCCGTAGGGTACTCCTCCATAATTTGGTTGAGAACATGTCAGGTTCAATTTTTTTGCATTGGAGAGATCGTATGTATTTTTTTCTGCAAGTGCAGGAGTATTCAATACAAATTCCTCTGCGACATGACTCAAGTCCAATGTAGGGTTGCTGTCTCTGTCATCATCACATGATGTAAAAAGCAAAGGGAGAACCATTGCTGGCAGCAACATGAATTTGAATATTTTTTTCATAATTGATTTCTTTTATTTTAAATCTGGTTTCCTAACAATTAGTATTTTGGGTTCTGCGTCATGTTAGGGTTGTTCTTTGTCTCATTGCCTGGAATAGGATAGATGTCATAGTGAGCCTCAATACCAGTTCCATCAGCTACACCGCCCTTGAAATTCCAGAGATACTTAGAACCTGTGAACAATCCAAAGCGAACCAAGTCTGAACGGCGGCGGCCTTCCATGTAGAACTCACGGCACCATTCGTCGATAAGAGTCGTCTCATCTACTGATGTTGCCTTTACTTCACGGTTGGCACGTTCCTGAACCAAATTGATGTCAGCCAAACCGTCCTGGCTACCATTGAGGCGGTACTTAGCCTCTGCACGGGTCAGATAGATTTCTGCCAAGCGGAACAATGGGAAGTCTGTGTCTGAATAGTTCTGGTGATGCTGTGGTGTACCATCTGCGTGGGTGTTGCTCCACTTTACGATAGATGCTCCATTCAGAGGACTTGTTATGGCATCGCCTGGTGTCAGAGTACGTACTTTGTCGTCACAGCCACCTATACCCATATAGAAGAGGGCACGATCGTCTTTTGCCTGTGCTATAACATCTGCTGTACTGAATTTCTTCTCTTTATCCTTTGCAATAATCTTGTCTCTATCAGCATTAGCTACGAGATCCGCTTTGTCTGCCTTAGGAATATCCCCATTAGGGAAGAACTTCTTTACCAAGTCTACACGGGCAAACAGACATTTCCAGGAATCACTTGTACTTGCGTAAGGCATGCCTGCTATGCTGGTCGCATTTACGAGGTAAGAAGTACCTGCATAAGCACGAGTCTTAACACCATCCTGACGGATAGGGAAGATGATTTCCTTCATTGCTTCTGGGTTGCAGTCATTATCGCCCATGAACAACTGCTGATAACCACTGTAGCCATTCTTTTCTTTACGGCAAAGATTGTATTTACCTTCGCCTTCACCTACGTTGCTGAGAATCTTGTCGCAATAATCGATAGCCTTCTGGTAATCCTTCACCTGACCATTGGTATAAACGGCAGAGTTAAGAGCCAGGCGAGCATGGAGCGCATAAGCTGCACCACGGTCAGCACGTCCGAAATTCTCAGAATTGTTATAAGCACCAACCTCAGCCATCAATGGTTCGATAGTTTCCAACTCTTTATCCAGCCAGTTATAGAGATCTACTCCTGACTTCTCTACAGGGAGAGAATCGTCGAAGGTATCCTTGAAAGGAGCCTTGCGGAAGAGGTCAAGGAAATAATAGTAGTTCAATGCACGGAGAAAACGAACCTCTGCAATTTGGTCGTCACTCAGTTTTCCTGTCTGCTCTGTGATAAACTGATTGTACAAGGTAATGTCGAAAATCAGACGCTGGTATGCCCAGTTGATACGTACATTATCCTTGGTCCAGTTCATGTTGGTAATTGGAGCGATGCCATCATTCTCCTGCCAAGCCCACAGAGTTTCGTCTGTCATCAACTCTTCTAAGTTGAACACTGTACGGATAAATCCGCTTTCACCTTCATCGCAACTCAAGTCTGCTATACCTGCAGGACCTTTCTGACCTGTAAGGCCAAGAGTAGCATACTGCTTAGCCAAGAGCCCCTCTACTGAGTATGTTGGGTAATTATGTGGGTCAACAGACTTGATGTTCAGTTCGTCTGCGCAAGAGACAAAGCCCATGCACAACATACCTGCCATTGCAGTCTTAATCAATATTTTTTTCATAATTGTCTCCTTTAAATATTTTAGAAGTTAAGATTCAAACCAAGCTGGAAGCTTATTGGACGTGGGTAAGGATTATTGTCGATACCGCTGCTTACCTCAGGGTCGATACCCTTATACTTGGTAATGATGAATGGATTCTGGACTGTGAAGAAGATGCGTCCATTGCAAATCTTCTCTGCACCAACCTTAATCAAGGCAGGGAAACTGTAACCCAATGTCATGTTGCTACACTTCAGGTAAGAAGCATTGCGTACGAAATAGTCGCTCGTGTTAGTCGCATTGGAAGTTTTACCCGTAAAACCAAGATTGACAGCTTCTGTTGTTGTATTTCTGTAGAGACCATCTTTGTTGATGTCGGCAAGAACAGCCTTATCATTCAAGAAGTCGTAGTATACATAGTTGCCGAAAGAAGCATGGAAGGCTGCACTGAAGTCCCAGTTCTTATAGATGAACTTGGTAGTGAAACCCATGATGACATCAGGAGCTGGGCTCTTGTAGCAATAACGGTCATCATCATCTATTGTACCATTTCCGTTACGGTCAACATAAGCACCCTCGATAGGCTTGCCGTTCTCATCGTAAACCTGCTGGTAAACATAGAATGAATTGATTGGCTGGCCAACCTTGTTTACCTGAATCTTGGTGTTGTTACCACGAGATACCTTGTCGCCTGTCCATACCCAATCTTGCAAACCTGCTTCCAATTCGGTGATTTCGTTGTGGTTCCATCCTACATTGTAAGTTACGTCCCAAATGAAGTCCTTGGTAACGATAGGCTTAACGTTGAATGCCAACTCAATACCATAGTTCTCCAAAGAACCGATGTTCTTCAGAAGTTGGTCACCAAAGTTTGTACCACCGGCAATGGCAACGCTTGCCAAAAGGTCGGTAGTCTTACGATAGTAACCATCTACATTTACACCGAAACGACCATTGAGAGCTGTGAAGTCGAGACCTGCATTATAAGTTGTTGTCTTTTCCCATGTCAAGTCAGGATTGCTTGCTGTTGGGCGTAAAGTCTGGTAATATTTATCACCGAATGGATACTGTGCATAACCATTGCTGACTCTATACAGAGTAGAATAGTAGAAGTCATCAATACCATTCTGCTGACCGGTCTTACCCCAACCCAAACGGAGTTTCAATTCATCCAACCATTTTACATCCTTCAGGAATGGCTCGTTGTTGATCTTCCATGCAAAGGCTGCTGCTGGGAAGTAACCCCACTTCTTACCCTTTCTGAAGCGAGAAGAACCATCGGCACGGAATGTAGCTGTAAACAAATATCGATCGAGCAAGTTGTAGTTAAGACGTCCGAAGTAAGATACCAGAGAGTTGTGGGTTCTCCACATTTCGTCATCTTTGCTTACTGGGTCATGCTCGTAATTCCACTTGCCTTCTGTCTCTTCATAGATAGGATTGTTCGCTTTCAAGTACTCATCGGTACCTGTTCCGTAGTTATAACCTGTTCTGTGGTAGTGGCTCTGCTCTGCACCTGCCATGATGTCGATGTCATGAACACCAAACTTGTGTGCATATTCTGCAAAAGCTTTACCTTCAATGCTATATTTATAGGCGTGGTCATAGCCAATATATCCATAGTAATTGTTGGAGAAAGAATACTTGGAAATATTCTCATCCTGCTTACCATCTGTATACTGGGCACCGATGGCAGCATGCAAATGCAAGTCTTCGAAACCATGAATCTTGTAGTCTACCTCAAGGTTTCCAGAAATATCATTAGACTTGGCGATGCATTTGTAGTTGTTGAGAACTGCCACTGGATTCTGTGGAACCTGAGTCTTGGCTATACTTGTCCAATTAGGATCGCTGATATCTTTTGCGGCCTGCATGTACTGGTAATATCCACCAACGAATTTGTAAATGTCACCATCTCCGTATACAGACTGTGTAGGGTCCATGGTAAGTGCGCCACCGATGGCATCACCAACCTTTGCATAACGATCCTTCTCGAACATATACTTCGCTGTGAAGTTAACGTTTAAGTGCTTGTCAAGGAAAGTAGGAGCAACGTTGATAGATGTATTGAAACGCTTCATCCAAGTGGTCTTAACGATACCGTTGTTATCTTCGAAACCTAAGCTGACACGATAAGGCATGTTCTTCAGACCGCCCTGAATGCTGACGTTGTGATTGGTAGAGATAGCTGTGCGGAAAATCTCATCCTGCCAGTCGGTATCGGCAGTTCCCAAACCGTTAGTGTCAATACCCAGATTGGTAAGAGCCTGCTTGTATTCGCTGGCATTCATTACCTCATATTTCTTCTGGATGGTAGACAATGTTACATCGCCATTATAGGTAACAGATGGTTTCTGGCCAGAACGTCCCTTCTTGGTTGTAATGATGATGACACCATTAGAAGCACGGGAACCGTAAATAGCTGTAGCAGAAGCATCTTTCAATACGGTGAAGCTCTCGATATCGTTAGGGTTGATCATAGCCAAGACGTTACTCATACCCTTGTTGGTATTGTTGTCAATAGCCAAACCATCGATGACATAGAGAGGGTCGTTGGAAGCATTCAGAGAGGCACCACCACGGATACGAATCTGTGCACCGGTACCAGGTTGACCGCCACCAGTCTGTACGTCAACACCGGCAATCTTACCTACCAACATATCAG
>ERZ1034847.570-NODE-570-length-14982-cov-14.696322_pt1 | contig 14982 bp, 19 predicted proteins | sample MGYA00520633_ERZ1034847 | MGnify/ENA primary metagenome ERZ1034847 (study PRJEB33766, sample SAMN09781732) | gut metagenome | biome: gut microbiome | host: Homo sapiens | place: Madagascar | study: EMG produced TPA metagenomics assembly of the PRJNA485056 data... | reverse complement strand
ATTTACCAATTTGCATTGATGCTTGTGGTAACGATATGTATATTCATATAATGGTACGCGAAGAACAATTGGATGTTGCTAAGAAGATCAAGCAAGACGTGCTTGATGGTTTTAGCAAATAGAGCATTGCTCTTTTGTTCCATTTTGGAACATATAGTCACTGGCGGTCATAAGATTTCCGCCATAACCCTGATGGGCACCTCCCCAGAGGTAATTCTGTCAAAAGTAGAATAAAACAATATTCCTCATTCGAGTGGCGACAAGTGCAGAGCGATACTGCAATGAGGAACAAAATATAAAATCATGAAATCTTATTTCTCAATAAAGCCAGGAGCAACCTTCTTTTTAGGTAGCTCCCGCACCCTCGTTTATCATAAAGATGAAGTCGAGATCATTTACAAGACCAAGACACCATCCGGCAAAACCTACTACGCCCATGTCTATTTGATGTTGGGCGGAGAAAACTCCGTTACTCCTCTCGCTCCAACTTACCTTCCTTTCCATCCTTTGGTAGAGTTAGGTCTAGACAAGTTCATAGATGCCGTCAATAAATTATATGTAGAACTCAATTCCCACTGTCCTCTGAAACTCTGGAAAGACCGTCTGGTAGCAGTATGGGGTGAAGAAACAAAATAAAATAGCAATATACCAATGAATAAAGAAGAAAGAAATTCCTTCCGAAAGGAAATGCTCGGTAAGTTAGAAGAACAATGGGCTAAGAGTAATAGCCCAGAAGACGACCTCTTCTATTACCACCCATCTGAAGATAAAATCGTCCTCTCCCATGCCCTGTTCTGGGTGATGACCCAAAACATAAAAGGTAAGGTAGGAAAGGAAAAGTACTTATTGCTTCTCCGACAGTATCAGGAAGAGATGCTCGAAGCCTGGCTTACGGAATCGTCAGATTTCAAAGACCTCTTGCACTATTGCAATGTCATCTATAATACTCTTCCCATGATACTAAGAGGTGTCTATAATTTCTGCATAGACAAGGACGCACGCCGTCTTGGTGCTATCTGTGTAGTAGCAGGTGGTTATGGTGGGGACATGAAAGAAGAGAAAGCCAATGAGTTGCTAGATGACATCGACTTCTATTACAATAAGGTGAAGTGTCGCAAGATAGAGCAGATGCTTCCGACCTTAAATAAATTAGTAGTTGCAGAACAACAGTCTTGGATGGGTTCAATGTAGATTCCTTTCTTCTACGCAAGATTTTTTGAAAATCTCTTGGTTGTTCCGAAATAAAGTTGTATCTTTGCTTTCTATAAAAATAAAGTAGAATAATAGCATATGTCTAACGATAATAACAACTTAACAATATTGTCAGGGCAATCAGTACTCTTGCCTTCTCAAAATGAAATTCAAAGGAGAATATATTCTATTCGTGGCGTGCAGGTGATGCTTGATCGTGACCTCGCCCAGCTCTACCAAGTTGAGACAAAAGTTCTTAATCAGGCAGTAAAGCGTAACATGAAGCGCTTTCCTGATTATTATATGTTTCGTTTGACAGAAGAGGAATGGAATAATTGGAAGTCACAATTTGTGACCTCCAATTATATGAGTGAAGATGAAATTCAGGCTATAAAGATGGGAGTCAGACGTCCCCCTTTTGCTTTTACTGAACAAGGTGTAAGCCAATTGTCATCCGTATTGAAAAGTGACCGTGCTATTGAGACAAGCATTCGCATAATCGATGTTTTTGTTGCCATGCGCAAATTTATCTTCTCTAATGCAGGATTATTTCAGAGAATAGAGTCGCTTGAAGCATTTCGTATAGAAACTAAACGAGGCTTGAAAAATATAGATGCTCGTTTTGATCAGATTATGAGTCGTCTAGATGATGGTTCGCTTAAGCAAAAATTGGGAATTTTCTTTGATGGACAAATGTTTGATGCCTTTGTCTTGGTAGAGGAGCTAATCCAAAAGGCTAAACGTAGGATCGTTCTAATTGATGACTATATAACAGCTTCTCTCTTGGATCGTTTTCATAAGCGTAATACAGGCGTAACTTTAGATTGTTATGTGAAAAGTCGATTTGCAACACCTGCTTTATGTGATGCTATAGCAAATTATAACACCCAGTATCCTTTAGAGCCGACAAGACTTCATACCTTTGAGCGTTCACATGATCGTTGGCTTATTATAGACGATATCGTTTATCATTTTGGTGCATCTCTAAAAGATTTAGGCAAGCGTTGGTTTTCTGTCGATATTGTAACAGAACATACAGCAGATGATTTTATTTCGCGCCTGTAAAAGGCAGAATGTTTAAAAAACATCCTCATTCGAGTGGCGACAAGTGCAGAGCGATACTGCAATGAGGAACAATATTACGGCGGGTTACTCGCCCATCTTAAGCAAAGAAAAATAAGCGTTTTACGATTGTCGCTTAACAATCCAAACAATCGTACTGCTTCTACATTTTATAATACTCAATCAAATTATGATTAATTTAAGAATCACTGGTCTTTACAACAGAGGCCAACAGGATGAGTACGTCGAATTGGAAGCAGCGGCACGTTGCGACCTCGAAGGACTCATGCTCGTACGTTATCTCTACAATGCGGAAGGCTTCCCAATTTATAGCCAGGCCCGCCTCTATGAGTTTCCCGATACGAATCTTCGCAAGGGAAACCGAGTTCGTCTCTATTCGGGTTTCACCAAAGAAAAGAAAGTCCGAACTCCAGAAGGAGTAACCTACAACTTCTCTTGGAACCTCGACACCCCAATATGGGACGGCAACCATGTAGAGTGTTACATCATGAGTTCAGACGAGCGAATCGGTTATGCTCCATGCGATCCTATAGAAGACCATGAGTCTCCTGCCGAGCGTGGCTCTTTCCTACCTTTAGGAGAGGAGCTAGGTATGTCATTAGCCAAAGCCATTGTCGAAAGCAATGTGCAGGTGCATGATGAAACCCTAGGTTTTGTACCACTTAAAGTAACCGGTGTTCCCGAAGATGAAAAAGTCTTTTTCGAGAATGGCGACTTCGAAGGTCTCCTTAAGCACATGCAGGAAAAGGGCGAGATAGGAACCGCCAAGCCTTCAAAGAAGACTAAGAAAAGCAAGAAGAGTAAGTAACGTACCGCTCACCTCCCTGCGCCGAAGGCGTGGGGAGGTACTTAAAGTTTTCTTCAATAACAATTATCAAAAAACTGATAGGTGTAACTACTTGTAGTATAGTGGGGACGCAGTGTAGGTGATATACGTATTGGATATGGAACGTAAACAATATCTAGATCAAATACATGAATTGGTTCAGACTGTCCAGACACTTCTGGATGCCAATATTGCTTTGGGTAATAAGCAGAAGGAGCAAAAGGAAGAGTCAGACCGTAAGATTGCCAGTTTGCAGAAGCAGGTTGACAAGCTTACAGGAGAACTGCAAGCCAGTAGGCGTAAGATGCATGGCAAGAATAATGGCAGAATTTCTTCAGGGGATTCTTTGACATGATTGTAGCTGGAAGAAGGGATTATGCCTTGATGACAGAGGCACTTTTAGTTAAACCTGTTTAAAAATCAGAAAAGTCCAATTTCTTAAAATACCCTGTATCCCCAGTAAACACTGGGGATGGAGTTGTATTGTCATAGGGGTTGGATGCTTACGATTCGTTCTGAAATTTGGAATAATTCTAGAGAAATCTATAAGGAGTTGATGTTGAAATAGAGGGGGAACAAAATATCCTTTAATATTAGCAGTAACTCTTGATATATATTAACAGAGAATTTATATAGAATATATGAAAAGAAAATCATTTGTTATTTCGTATGATTTAGCAGAAGGTGGTAATTATGATGAGTTATTCAATCATATAAAGTCTTATGGATATTGGGCTCATATTACAGAGTCTACATGGGCTGTATTGTCAACAAAAACAGCATCTGAGATTCGTGATGAAATAGCCGAACATTTAAGTGAAGGTAGTAGACTAATCGTAGTTGAGTCTGCTAATGAAGCAGCTTGGAGAAATGTTATTTGTAGAAATGAATGGTTAAAAGAACATATTTAAATGAATGCAAATTTAGATAATCAACCAACAGAGTCATCTTTATTTGAAGAGGAGCCTGTTGGTTCAAAAACAGATGTGAAAGATGAGGAAAAATCATCAGTATCATCTTTAGATAGTAAAATCGTAATGTTTGAGGAATCTGAACAACTATCGGAATATCAGCAGACACTCTTGAGAGCTGCAAGTCAAAAGTCATCTGATATCATATATAGTAAAGGACTTTCTTACACATTGCGTTTGATGTATGTTATTATCAATGAGGCATCTACAAAACTTAGAATAGTCTTTTTTGGTGACGATATAAAATATTTATATTATAAGCAAATATTTGATAGTATAAATTCTGCTATAAAAAAATGTGTGGATGTGCAAATTTTGTCTTATAAAGAAGTAGATGATGACTTGTGTGAGTTATATGGGAACAAAATAAAAAAAATACCTAATACGGTTTATGAAGAGTTCTTGAAGTCTTCTCCTGCTTTTCGCTCGTTTGTTACGGGAGACGAAGGCATGTATAGATTTGATTTTGGAATTGATTCTGTTAGTGGTTTGGGCTCTTTTAATGATCCTGATATGACTTCTAAGTTTAATGAACTATTTGATCAAATTTATAAGCAATGTTAGATTTCTTACCATATTTTCAGATAATAATTGGCTTGTATATCTCATTTTGTTTTGAGAAACTTATACAGTCATTACTTTGGAGTGAAGAATTTACCAACGGCTTGACTTTGTTTTATCATGATTGGAGTACATTGGCTTGGTATAAAAAGGATGGAGAAGAAGAGCAAATTCTTAAAAATCGCATAGAGCAATCTATCAAGGGATATGTATCTCGAACAAAAAAATTGGGATTATTTATGTTAGTCTCAGTTTCTACCATGTTGCTTTCATATTGTTGGACAGGTCACCATATGGAACGAAATGACCAGTTTATGCTCGCTTATTCCTTTTGGAATTTCGTCTTTTTAATTTCCGTTTTCTATCGTAAACTTTGGACTAATTGGTGGTATGTTATAGTCTTATATATCTTTCTGTGTTTGGTTACAACTGTTGTTATGCTTGTTCTGATAAAAAATAGCGTTGCAATTTCTCATTCTCTAAAGGTGGGGTTAGCGATAGAATCAGTATTAGGAATAACATTTCCTTTGATTGTTGAACTTTTTAGAGCACGTATTCGGTCTGATTTCTTTCTGAGTTATTTAAAGAGCTGTAGAGAGAAGTTTTCAAAAAGATGCTCTTCTTTATTGTTATCCATAGTAAATGGTGATTATAAAAAATCCAAATATTTACTTCAGTTAAAGGATTCTAATGTTTCAGCATTGAAGGATGGTGAGACTTTTGATAATGCAAAATTGGTTAAAACATTAATGTCTACGATTTTGCAAGTTTCAGAAAAACAAGCATTAAAAATTTTGACAGAAGATAATAGAACATTTAAAATACTCTGTTATAAAAAAATTTGTAATTATTATAATCCAGTTGATCTAAAGGCTTTAGATACGGAGGATGATTTGTTTAGATTGTGCTTTACAAAAAAGAAAGATTAGCGTTATTATGGAAATAATTAAAACCGATATAGATGGCGTACTCATTATAGAGCCACGCCTCTTCCGTGATGCTCGTGGCTACTTCTTCGAGAGCTTCAGCGAGCGAGAGTTTGAAGAAAAGGTAACTCCTATTCTGGGACATAGTGTTCACTTCTGCCAAGACAACGAGTCTATGAGTAGCTATGGCGTGATGCGTGGCCTGCACTTCCAGCGTCCACCTTACACACAAAGCAAGTTGGTACGCTGCGTAAAAGGCAGAGTGCTCGATGTAGCAGTAGATATTCGCAAGGGCTCTCCTACTTACGGCAATCATGTAGCTGTAGAACTGACAGAAGACAATCATCGCCAGTTCTTCATTCCAAAGGGATTTGCTCATGGTTTCGCTGTTCTCTCGGAAACAGCCGTCTTCCAATACAAGTGTGATAACTTCTATCATCCAGAGGCCGATGGAGGCATCAGTATCCTCGATGATACCCTCGGTATCGATTGGAAAATTCCTACAGAACATGCCAATCTCTCGGAGAAAGATACGAAGCATGCGATGTTGAAGGACTTTGAAACTCCATTCGAAATCGGAAAACTTTTATATAATTAAATGTTTTATGATATATAAAGTTAAAAATATGTATTTATATAGAGTAGATAAAAGACAATTTAAAACTGGGGCTGAAATTCTTCCTAATTCCCAATTTGAGAATGAACTTCAAGGAGAGGCGCTACAGGTTGAGAATATTTTAAATGAAACACGTCCAAATGGTGTTCCCGAGAGGAAATATTGTTTATTCCTATTTCATGAATTGACCGGTGCTTTAACGTTTTGGTTGAAGTATGGTGGTAATATATATTCTGTAATTCCATTTTCTCAGATTTATTATATGGGCGACATGAATAAAATAGATAATATATTGGATTTGGCCAGATTTTCAGAAGATGCAGATTTATTAAAGGTTGCAGCTAATGAATATTGGAAAGATGGAACACATACATTTAAGCCTTGCTTTGAGTTCTTAGTGGATAAAGCTAAGGTAGTAGGGACTATCGCAACAGAAAGGGAACTACAAAGATTTAAGGAAGAATGTAAGAAACTGCATTCAATTGAAAGAACCAGTATATATAAATTATTATTGAATAGATAAAATTTATGTTCCAAGTTTTTGATAATAGTAAAGCAACTAGTGCAAAGGTTGATTCAAATTATTTCAACGACATCAGCATCCTGCGAGTATCTGCGATGTTAATGGTAGTGTTCTATCATTGCCTTTGTCCATATTCCATATGGGATGGAAGTGATTTTTATATAGGCTTTCATGTTCCAATTTGGGATGTAGTGGATGGAATACTGTTACAGATTCACTTGCCGATTTTCTTCTTGATAAGTGGATACCTATATGGTTATAAACGAAATCTGGGGGGGTACAGCGACAATGTGAAATTTGTGAAGGATAAGACACAGAGAGTACTAGTTCCTTATGCTATAGTAGGATTGTTCCTTTGCTTATTACAAGATAGAGATATTTCACAAATGCTGAACGGCATCAGTCATCTGTGGTTCTTGATGACCATATTTGAGTGTTATGTCTTAGGCAAGTTGGTAGATACGGTATTGTGGATGCAAGAAGGAAAGGTTCAGATAGTAATGGGGGGATTAGTGCTATTTATAGTTCTGATACCTTATAGAATTCCTGTGATGCAATTTCTATGCTTATCCAACATCATCAAATACTTTCCCTTTTATATGTTAGGTATGTTGGCAAGCAAAATGAATTTTGGGAAATATATGAAGTATAAGGCAAAAACACTAGTATTGATAATAATACTATTACTGTTTTTTGCGCTGCAACAAGTATATATCAAGAAAACTTCGATAACGATGTTGTTAGGAGTTTCCATCGTATCCTTCATTTTCATCTATGCTAGATGTCTGAATATACCTAAACTCCCATCGTGGGTGACAAGCTTGGATAAGTGCAGTATGGGCATCTATATAGTGCATCATATAGTGATACAAGAGATGAATAGTATTGCTTTCTTTCATGTTTATGCAGGTGAACATTATTATAGTTACCCGATATTGCAGTTTGTTGCTATAACGATAGTGTGCTGGTCAATGGTAGCTGTATGTAAAAAAAATAAGTATTCAAAGTATATTTTGGGATAAAAATAAAGATATGATTTTTTATGTGTTTATTTCTATCTAGTTGTAATAAAAATAAATATTATGAATGTAGTTTTATTGCTAGCTGGTGGTGTCGGTAAAAGAGCTGGTGCAGACATTCCTAAACAGTTTGTACGAGTAAATGATATACCCATCATTGTTTATACGTTGAAAAAATTCCAAGAATCTCAATACGTAGATGCCATTTGCGTTGTTGTTCATGAAAATTGGAAGGACGAGTTAAAAAAATATATTGATGATTACGGTATATCCAAGTTGAAATGGATTGTTGATGGTGGAAGAACTGGTTTGGAGTCTGTACAAAATGGGGTAAATTATCTTAAAAACTTATCGGATGAAGATATTCTTATGATACATGATTCTGTTCGACCATTTATTACCCAAAAGGCTATAGAAGATAATATAAATGTAGCAAAGCAACATGGATGTGCAGTAACTTCTGTACCTTGTGTTGAAACCCTTGTAAAAGTGGATAGTGAAGGAATGTCGACTACTCAAATTTCAAGAGATGGGTTGATGAGAGTAATGACACCTCAATCTTTTAAACTCAAATTATTACGAAAATTGTTTCTTAATGAAGATGTGCTTAATTCTCCATATCCTTCTACATTTGCTTTATATATGAGTAAGGGCTTTCCTGTGTACTGTTCTTTTGGTAGTGAAAGAAACATTAAAATAACATATCCAGAGGATATTGATTATCTTAAAAAGTTATTTGAAATTTAAAAATATAATTTAGTTAAAATGGAATTGGGTCAAACAGAATTGAAACGCTATAAAAATATTCTTTGTGAAACAATGAAGGTGTTTATAGCTTTTTGTAAGAAAAATAATTTGCAATATTTTGCATGTGGAGGAACTTGTTTGGGTGCGATAAGACATAAAGGCATAATACCTTGGGACGATGATATAGATGTATTAATGCCAAGGAAAGATTATGTTAAATTTCTTAGTTTACAGGGGCAATTAAAAAAAACTATGTATGAAATTTTAAGTCCAGGTATTGAAGGATATTACTTACCATTTGCTAAATTCGTAAACAAGAACACAACAATAGTAGAAATGTCAGATTTTCCTTTTATTATAGGTACTTTCATAGATGTGTTTCCTCTTGATGATATTGGTGATACGGAAGTGTCTAGATCTTTGATGATAAATCAGAAAAATGCCTTTGGAAAATATTGTAGAGCTATCAAAAAATATAATTTTTCTGAGTTAGTAAATTTATTAGCAAATGTGAGACTTAAAAGTTTTGTCAATTGTTGCGCATATTATCTTTTCGGCAAGATAATAGCGCCGAGAGAACTTAAGAAGTTTTATATGATAGAAAGTAAAATAAAAAAGCAGAGAGGTGATAAATGTATGTATTACTGTGGCTTTTATGATTTAGAAAAAGAAGTTTGTGAAAAATCATGGTTTGGTAAGGGTGTAGAAGTTTCTTTCGAGGATTTTTCAATTGTTGTTCCTCAAAATTACGATGCTTATCTCAAAAATATGTTTGGAGATTATATGACACCACCTCCAATAGAAAAACAAGTGACGCATCACAATCTTTATTTCATCGATTTGGATAAACGTTGGGATATAAAGGACATTATGAAGCTCAATCTGGGCAAACAAAAATTAAAAGAATATACATACGAATAAAAAGTTATGTCATCTAATCAAGATAATAGCAAGCGAATCGCAAAAAATACATTATATTTATTCTTCAGAATGTTCTTGGTATTGGCTGTTGGGTTATATACCTCGAGAGTAGTACTTGGAACCTTGGGAGTTGAAGACTATGGTTTGTATAATGTTGTAGGCAGTGTCGTCGTGCTTTTTGGCTTTTTACAGCAAGCCCTCAACAATGCGACTTATAGATACTTGGCTTATGGTATTGGTCAGGGTGATAAAGATGCGCTGAGAAATACATTCTCGATGGCAATCAATGCGCATTTAATCCTTGTGGGGATTATTTTGTTATTGAGCGAAACATTTGGTCTGTGGTTTCTTTACAATAAGCTTGTCATTCCTGCGGAAAGAATGGATGCGGCCATCTTTGCCTATCAAATGTCCATACTTTGCTGTTGTGTAAATATTATTAAGACGCCATATAATTCTTCAATTATAGCTCATGAGAAGATGAATTTTTATGCTTATACGAGCATTATTGAAGTTGTCTTGAAATTGTTGATTGTTTTTCTCTTGACAATTGGCGGCTTTGACAAGTTGATGTTGTATTCCTTCCTGGTACTAGCTGTTACAGTAATAATGCTGTTTTGGTACTATGCTCAATGCAAAAGACTTTTCCCTGAATGCCATTACCAAAAACATTGGGATGGGTCTCTGATAACAAATATGGTGAAATATTCAGGATTGAGCATTATCGTGAATATGGTAGATGTATCAGTCAATCAATCTATTGTCTTTTTCTTTAATGTATTCTTCGGATTAGTTGCGAATGCTGCATTGGGTATAGCGAACCAAGTGAATAGCCAACTTACAAATTTTTTAAATAGTTTTACGCAGTCTTATGGTCCTCAGATAATTAAGTCTTATGCGTCAGGTGATAAAGAATATTTCATGAAGTTGATGTTTTCATCATCTAAGTTTTCATATTATCTCTTGCTTATGGCTTCAGTCCCAGTTCTCTTAAATATAGATTTTATATTAGAGATGTGGTTAAAGAATCCTCCTGAGGGTGCTGGTACATTTTTCATGGTGGTCATATGGTACTCCTTGGTAGATGCTTATAGTGCTCCTCTTTGGACAGGTGTTCATGCTACAGGCAACATTAAGGTACATCAGATATTAATGGCTTCTATAAAGATTCTCAACATTCCTTTGGCATATATATTATTAAAACTTGGTTGTCCTGCTTGGACTGCTTTGTTGTTGAAGGTAGTACTTAATGTAGTATGTTCTGTAGTGCGTCCGTGTTATGTGCGTAAACTATATGGTTTGCCTTTGGCTAAATATTTTAAGGAAGTGTTGGGAGTAATCTATTTGACGACAATAATAATTCTTCCTTTGCCTTTTTATTTGGCTCACTGTATGGAAAACAGTTGGACAAAATTCTTCTTTACATCAATTCTATTTGTAGTTATAGCAATACCTGTTATCTATATGTTAGGATTCAATGCGAAAGAACAGGGATTGATTAGGAATGTTGTCCAAAACAAGATTATAAATCGATTTAGAAAGAATTAAGTATTATCATGAATCATGACCGAGTACACTTCTATAGCTCATGCGATATGAGCATCCCGATGTACATCAATCGTATGTCTGAGGTCGTCAAATCCTATGAGGATGGCAAACGGCCTGATGGCATCAATGACTACTTGGAGATGTTTCATATAGTGCAGTTCATAGAGCATGAGAAATATCCTGCTGATTGTGAAGAAAGTCGTATTGCTGGTGTCAAGCTATATAAAGGAAAAGTTGTTGCTTATTTCTCCCATCTGAAACCTGAAGAGTTTCCTGCTCTTTATGCAGAAGCAGAAAGAGGCTATCAATCTACTATCTGGCAAATCATAGACACTTTCAAGATTAAAGGGCTAATCTCTGAGCCTGTGCTAACTGCTGAAAATCAGTAGTTACGTTCTAACGGTGATTTACAGATTATTCTTGAAATATTTGATCAGAATGGATGTCTAGTGTTAATTAATTCGATGTATTAAAAATATAATCAATTCAAATATAGAATTTAATAAAACTTTTTAAGAATGCGAGTTTTATGGTATACAAATACTCCATGTCTATATAAGCAAAATAATGCTTATAATGGAGGAGGATGGCTTTCTTCACTTCAAACTGAATTTTCGAAACGAAAGGATGTAGAGCTAGGAATTGCTTTTTCTTTGGCTTGTGAAGAGTGGAAGGTCGAAGAGGATGGAGTGACTTATTATCCTCTTAGTTTTTCAAAATATAGCATGATAGAGAAACTGAAAGTGTTCGCTTGTTCTGAAAAGACCGTTGTTGCGATAGAGCGAAAGCGTTTTCTAATGTATGAAGATATAATAAGAAAACCTCTTGAGGATTTCAATCCAGATGTAATTATGGTTTTTGGCTCTGAAATGCCGTTTGGTTTAGTTGCTTCACTTACTAATATTCCTGTTATTTTACACATCCAGGGCGTTTTGAATCCATATTTTAATGCATATTTACCTCCATTTATTTCTTGGAAGGATTACGTCGCTTTGGGAAATGGATGGAAGGATAAGTTGCATAGGTTTGTAGATCGCAAATTATGGGTTGCTTTTTGTGCTAGGGAAACAGAAATCTGTAGGAGGGTAAAAAACTATTTTGGAAGGACTGACTGGGACTACAGAGTTTGTCAGATGATGCATCCTGGGGCGAACTATTTTTATGCAAGTGAGTTGTTACGCCCAATTTTCTATCAATCAACAGAAAGAGAATTACCTAATAAATTAACGATAATCACCACAATATCTAGTCCTCTTTATAAAGGATACGATTTGGTCTTAAAAACAGCTATGATGCTTAAAACAAAAGGAGTAGATTTTGTTTGGAAATGTTATGGTAACATCGATCCTTCCGTTGTCGAAAAGCAACTTGGTATGAAGCATGAGGATATTAGTGTATTGCTTTGTGGGGTGGCTTCGGCAGAACAATTACGTGATGAGATCAGTAAAGCTACGGTTTATGTGCATACATCTTATATTGATAATAGTCCAAATAGTTTGTGTGAGGCGCAGATTTCGGGTTGTACTCCTATAGCTACATATGTAGGTGGTATTTCTTCTCTCATAAAAAATGGAGAAACAGGTTTTTTGATACCTGCCAATGATCCCTATCAGTTAGCTTTTTTGCTTGAAGATTTGTTTTTTAATCCGGAGAAAAATCTTGCGATAGGTAAAGCCGCCAAGGAAGCTGCCGTTGTGAGACATAATCCAATTCAAATAGTAGATAAATTATTAAATGATCTACAGAGTTTATTATAATGAAAGCAAAATTAACAAATAATTGGCTTATGGGGGGGGCGATATTGCTCCTTTCCGTCCTTGTATCTTGTTCGGATGACAAGGTGAAGAAAACGGTAGTATGTTGGGGTGATTCTTTGACTGCTAGTCATACCAATGGCACTGGGTACAAAGGTATGGTCAAAGGTTGGATAAAGGGGGATGACTCTTATCCCGGAGTGTTGCAAGACCTTATGGGCGATGACTATGATGTCGTCAACTGTGGAGTAGGTGGTGAGAATACGCTTACCATCATGGCAAGACAGGGGGCTTATCCGATGTTGTTAGCACATGATGTGGTGCTCTTCAATGATGATGAACGAAAGTTTGATACTTTTATTGGTAATAACGACATCCCGACATTTATTTCAACCTATGATCATAAGAGTGAGGTCTTTCCTCTTCTGCAGGGTGGATTTAAAGAGGATGCCTGTGCCAGGGTTAACCCAGTGGTTATTGATGGCAAGACAATCATGCTTGAATCTCAGACCAAGTTTTGGCAGAATCCTAACAAAAAATTTGAGTTTGAGTTTAATTATCTCTTGACACCCAAGCAGAAGATTGAGAAGACTGATACGCTCCGCAAGGGTAGTATAATAAAGACGCAGGCGATGAGACAACTGAGAGGAGCCTGGTGCAATGTGTTCTTTATTGGGCAGAATGGTGGATTCAAGAATGCAGCTGATCTTATACGGCAAGTGAAGGCTATGATAAAATATAGCCGTTGCAAACATTATGTTGTTGTTTCTTTTCATAAGCCAAATGACGTGATGCCGACTCCTAAACGTATGGGCGAAATGGAAGACTCTTTGCAACTTGCTTTTGGCCATAGCTATATCAATCTGCGTCGTCACATGGTAAATAAAGGTTTGCAGGAGGCAGGTTTCCTTCCTACTCAAGAGGATAAGGATAGTATCAGGCATGGTATGGTGCCACCTCAGCTGATGGTAGATGGATGTCACTTTAAGAAAGAAGGTTATAGAATCATCGCTCAACTCGTAAAACAGAAAATAGATAGATTTAAATAAAACAAATATTAATGAGTAGATTACTTAGCTTATATACCCGCAAGTTCCTTCATTTCCCTCGCTTCCTCCGCAAGCTGTTCTATCTAAGGTATAACCGCTTGTGTTTGAGAGGTTGCATCGGATGGAATCATTTAGGCAAGAGGGCAATGGTATTTAATCACATCTATCTTGATATTCATCCGGATTCGAAAGTCAAGATTGGAGATGATTTCACATTTACTTCAGGTGAATGTATAAATCCTCTGTGTCGCAATCAAAGGGGATGCATAATAACAGAACGTCCCAACTCAATCATAGAGATTGGCCATCATGTAGGTATGTCTTCACCTTGCCTTTGGGCAAAAGAGCGAATTACCATCGGTAACTATGTGAATATTGGTGGTGATTGCATTATCATGGATTCTGATGCGCATAATCTCGATTGGCGTATACGTGATTCTGGTGAAATGTTTTCACCTACCGAGAGTTTGGATAATCATACAGCAAAGTGTGCACCAATCGTTATCAAAGACCACGTGTTAATCGGAGCTAAGAGCATTATCCTTAAAGGAGTTACTATTGGTGAAGGCTCTGTGATAGGTGCTGGTTCTGTTGTTGTAAAGGATATTCCTGCAAATTGTATTGCCGCAGGAAATCCATGCAAGGTGATTAAAAGGATGGAATAGGATGATGGTGAACACGAATCTCACGGATAATAAAAATCCCAACCTGTATTGCTACAAGCTGGGATGATTTTGAACACGAATAACTCGAATAGCACGAATATCTGGGAACTGTCCGGGCTTTCTAGAGATGAAAGTCGATTTCCTTCAGCCATTCCTTGACATCGAAGCAAGGACAGCTCTTGCGAACCCAAGGGAGGTCGCGATGGCCTAGAATCTCGGCACCGGGATAGTCGAGGGCGAGACTGTAGAGGAGGTCTTCCAGAGAATCCTTCTGGGCTGGAGTGCGAGTGTCGGCAGGCTTGCCTTTCTCGTCGAGACCACCCTCGTAGCAGATTCCGATGCTGTGGGCGTTGTAGTGGCGGGCGTGAGCACCCACCTCGGTTTCTGGACGGCAGGGATAGACCATGCCATCCTTCGTAATGTAGTAGTGGTAGCCGATGCTCTTGAAGCCTCTTGCCTTGTGGCAGGCTTCCAATGCTTCTACCGGGAAGTCCTGGTTAACACGTGTGGCACTGCAGTGGACCACTATCAGATTGATTTTTCTTGGATTCTTCATCTTTTCTAGTGATTAATGATTAGTGA
>ERZ1034847.569-NODE-569-length-15004-cov-20.301157_pt1 | contig 15004 bp, 10 predicted proteins | sample MGYA00520633_ERZ1034847 | MGnify/ENA primary metagenome ERZ1034847 (study PRJEB33766, sample SAMN09781732) | gut metagenome | biome: gut microbiome | host: Homo sapiens | place: Madagascar | study: EMG produced TPA metagenomics assembly of the PRJNA485056 data... | reverse complement strand
GTGAGCTTTGGGGCTGTTTTGTTATCGATAAAACAAGAAAAGTAAAGTTTCTATATAATATAATAAGATTCCCTTTGTGAAGAAAGACTACGATTCAACTAGAATATACAGAAACACACAAAAAAAGGATGCGTCACAGACTAATGACACACCCTCCGGAACCGCTATTTAATGTTTAGTTTACACTCTCCTCTTTAAGAATACCAACTAATACTTGAACTATCTTCATCATATCGTGCTCCGTATTATACTTACTCAAAGAAATACGAATAGTGCCTTTTGCTAACATTTCTTCCAATCCAATAGCCTTCAACACATGAGATATTTGAGTTTCTTTGCTATCACAAGCTGAACCTGTAGAAACACATATTCCTTTCAAATCAAGCCTATGCATTATAGACTCCCCACTCCGATTAGGAAAAGAAAGGCTAACATTTCCCTTTATATGGTTTTCTGCTCCATTTCTGTAAAATGCTATACCAGAACGAGATAAATTGGAGATAAGTATTTCTTCTAAATGTGCCAAATGACTTTCATTCTCACAAATAGAGATTACATTTTCTTCCAAAGCAGTTGCCATACCAACAATCGAGGCAACATTCTCTGTACCAGCTCTTAATCCATTCTCTTGTGTACCTCCTTTTATCAGTGTAGGCCAGTTGACTCCTTCTTTTATATAGAGAAAGCCAATACCCTTTGGACCATTAAACTTATGTGCAGATGCAGAGAGCATATCCACCCCCAACTCTCGAACATTAATTCGGGTATGTCCTATAGCTTGAACTGCATCTGTATGCATCAACCAACCATTTTCATGAGCAATTGTTGCCAATTCTTTTATCGGCTGAATTGTTCCGATTTCATTGTTGGCATACATTACAGATAATAGACCACAAGATGAGTGTACCACCTCTTTAACGGAAGAAGAAAGAACAATCCCTTCTTTAGTTACAGGCAATAATGAGACTGAACATCCACACCGTTTTGCAGACTCACAAGGTCTTAATATCGCATGATGCTCGATAGAAGAAGTAACTATAGGCAAATGTTGTTGAACAGCACCATTAATAACCCAATTGTCACTCTCAGTACCACAAGAAGTAAAAAAGATTTCACTGGGCTGTGCACCTATGCAATTAGCAATAACTTGTCTTGCCTCTTTTAATGCCTTCTTCGGTAAACGAGCAAAAGAATATAACTGAGAAGCATTGCCGTACTCATTTTGTAAATACGGCAACATGCTCTCAAAAGCCTTATTGCTTAGACGAGTCGTAGCTGCATTATCAGCATATACATATTCTTTCATAGAACCTCCTTTTAACTAAAGAGTTTACATCCTTCCTCTTTGAATTCTTCTATTTTATCCAATATGTCTTGAACTTCACAACCTAGATAATCTGCCAAACAATCCATACAGTAAAAGGATGTAATGTCCTCACCAAGTAATTTCTTGTTGATACCTATTGTATCCTTATCAAGACATTTCTTACCACATGCTATACAACTATATACTTTACTCATAATCACGAATTAAAAAGGTTGGTACATTCTTGCCTTTATACTGCAAATCAATCATACCCATTTGTCTAACTATTATTTGGCGCATCTTTCTTGCAGGAGTCAAGCAATAAGCATTGAATTCCGATGCTTTAATATCTTGCATAGAACGCACATGAGGAAACAGTAATTTCAGATAAGCTGTAGCTATACGCTTAATTGCTTCCGTATCACGTGTATCTGCATTAGCAGGATACTCCACCATTCTATCAACGATGGCACGATAAGATATATCGTCACGCAACAGGTGCATGATGGATGAGAAGTATTCCGAGTTTAATGCCCAACCAGATATTTTCAGCCCCTCATTCATACGAGGAATATCCCAGCCCTTGATAAATCCATGAATACGATCCATCAAAGCACTAGTTCGGAACAAAGACGGCAAATCCTCAAACATATTCTGATATTCATCCATCTTCGCCTCATCAATGTTTCCTAACATAACAAAGCCTGCATCAGCAACATCATCCTTATCGCCGATTTTCACCGTTCCCTGCTCCATATAGCCTTGAAGCGTTTGAGTCATTTCATTGACATTATCAAACTCTACCTTCTGAATCTCATCAAAAGCAATATAGTCGTGATAAAAAACCAGTCCTTCCTCACGACGTGCCAAATCGTAGAACAATTTTGCTCGTGTCATCTTACCCGCAGATAGATAACCATAGCGGCTAACTCCACCAAACAAGTACGACTTACCAGTACCCTTCGGTGCAAGTTCTATCAGATTCAATCTCTTCTCCACGAATGGCAATAGTCGTGTCAGCATTGCTAGCTTCTGATGCTCGTCTTCATATCCCGAAGCATTATAGTCTATTGCTCCCAACAACACATCAATCCATTCATGAATTGAGAATTCCTTTCTAACATCCTTATAGTAGTCAAGGTCAATCTCGTATGGGCAAAAGTTCTGGAAGCTAATGAGTTTTATCTTTCCCTTTATTTTACCTTCAGGATAACGATACCCCAATTCAACAACACCCCATGTCTCCTTTGCCTTTATCAAATCATCCTTACATTCATCCCACACATTTGAATCAATAATCGTCTCTTTATTACCCAATCCAAAATCAGGCAATGAAAACGAAACTTCATGAGTCGTAATGTTTATATCTACAGAGATTCTTGTAAGCAATTTTACTCGCTCATTTTCTACAACAATACGATTCTTGATGCCTATCCATTCTGTTTTTGAAGGAATATAAGTCTTAACAAAGTTGGTTAATTCCCCAACATCAAACTTACCTTCCTCGTTCTCAAACATCTTCAAGAGCCAATCACGAAGGAACGATGGCAAATTCAAGTCCTTGAAGAAATTACTTTCTTTCAAGTCCTTAAAGACAACCATATCATCGAAATATTCTTTAAGTTTTGTCTCCATCTTTATTGTTTAAAAGAATTTACGTTCAGACGCACCCTCCTTCTTTACTTCAAACTTTACGTTCTTCGCAATAAGGGTATCATCTCTATATACATCACATAGATACTCGCCTACAGTTTTTACCTCTGGCATCTCTGCATAGTATTGATATTTTATTTCCGTTTTCTTCAAGGCATAGAAAATATCATTAACAGAAATCGTCATATCCTCAGAATCAACATCAACAAACAATTTCAATATAGCTTTCTTCTTGAAGCTTACCATTATAGGCTTATTATCAACAAGTTTACAATTTACAGAATTGTTTACTTTCTTGACCGTAATAACCGGTACAACCACCTCTTCTAAAGTAGCACCACCATGCACCTCTACCAGTGCCTTTCGCCCACCTTTGAACCTATCATAGTTAGCAAGACACCAGAAATCATTTTCTTCTGTTGCATATTGTGGCTTCTCTGAAATGTCTGCTTTCGGGCAACATCTTCCTGAGTGTATTCCTTTTTCGGAAACTTCCCACTTGTTTTCTTTCTCATTAATAACTGCCAACCTAGTAGCCCCATGGTCAGCAATTACATAAGCCGTTTCTTCTTTCGGCATTGCCTTTAACTGCGTAACAAGTTTGTTTAAGATATCGAGCTCTTCAACAAGATGGATTGGATACTTATTACCTTCATAGTCATAGGTAAAAGTTCCATCATGTTTCAACTCATCCATATTCTTATTACTATACACCTTGCATCCTGCATGTTTAAAATCATCCTCAAATTCCTTATTCATTGAAGTAATTGAAGGCAAACTACAACGAGCAATATTAGCGGAAAACTCCAAACCATTGTCAAAGCATTTGCTCTGCAAATAGCCTAGATACTCAGCACCCATCGCATCCATAAAATACAATACAGATTTTGCAGGATTCTTTTCCAACTTGTCCACATAGACAGAACGTGGCTGTAACCAAACATTATACTCACGCTTCACAGATTGTTCAGCAACCATCTGAGTCATCTCATCAGAAATGGAATTAATAACCTTACAGTATTTATACTGAGTGAAGTATCTGTTTAGAAAATCATTTGAATAATTATAAGGTTTCAAATATGTAGCCAAGTCACTATAAACACTTGGTAACATTTCAGCCAATTGACTAGCTGAGTATTTGTATTTACCTATTAATTCAATGATATGCTCTTTTTCTTTTCTTGTGTTATCTGTCAGATAGAGAATAGCATACTCTTCCTTTCCATATACTTGCTTACAGAAGCAATCCAAGCTATCAGAATAATCTGTCAAGTTCGAAGTTATAACCTTTCTCTCTGCATAATATTTTTGAAAGTTTGAATCTTCGACTGGAATTTTTAAAATGGCACAGAAAGCCTGCATAATAAAATCATCAAAAGTCTTTGACTTTGATATAATATAAGCCAAATACTCATTGCCCTTTACACCACTAGTTGCCAATGCCAGAAAATAAATCCATCGCTTATTGCTATCATACTGAGCAAAGCTATTGATACAATCTACCAGATTTGTACCAAATACAGATACAACATATTGATGCCAATCTTCGTAATTTGCTATTTCTTTCAACAGATACGCCCATTGCGATTCGGTTCCAGCTTCCTCTCCAACATTTGCCAAATCCAAATTCTGTTCAGCCAACACCTGATATTCTGAAGAATACTCGACTATATCGAACATGGAGTTTGGAAAATTAGCTTTAGTTTTCTTCGTTATAACACTGATATTTGGGTTGTCCTCTTCCAAGAAAGTTTCCATATCCTGCAATCTATTTATACTTTTGATTCCTGTAGGAACAGAACTAGCTAACTTCGGATTAATGAAACATAAGGATAGCTGACAAGATAGTTCACCATCAACGATAGAAATTCTACCAGCAGCCAGCAATCGATTGTCCATTTTAGAAAGTACACTAGCACAATTGAAAGTAAATACAACCAACTTACCTTTCAACGAAAGGTCTAACAAGGAGCGCAAACTTTTTTGCAAAAACAGTTCACCTTGTAATTTCAGATAGCAAGATAACCCCTTCAAAAAGACAACACCATCAACCATGGACAAGCTATATTGCAGCTTGTCCATTACTGGTAACCCTTCCTCCATACAAAATGAGGAAGCTTTCTGTATGTCATAACAGCCTACATTGTAATGCCCTATTATCTTCTTATACAAGTGGATATTCGGCATATCTACAATTATTGGCTGACACTTATCCGACTTTATGTATCTGTCGATTCTATTTATAACATCTTCGTATTTCATACGCTAAAAGCGTTAGTTGTTTTTAATAATTTGAAGACCAACCTTCATATTGTTTTTAATCAGCTCTTTCAAATATTTTTTCACATCCTCTGGATTCATAGAATCAATCTTCTCAATAGCTAAGCCACATCCAACAGAGTTATATTTTGCTGCAGCAAATCGGTCTATCGCCTTTGTCACATTAGGATTTCCCATCCAGCTATAAGGGCTATCCGAAACATACGTTTCAACATATTCTTTTACCTCGGAGATATTTTGCAACAATACATATTTATCTTCCAGGAATCTAGCCTTGAACGCATTATCCTTTGCAGCATCATCATTCAATTCACTCCAATGTGTAAAGCTTTCCAGATATGTCAAAGCCATATTCACTTCCTTATCTGTAGGATTAGGACTGCTCAATATGCCGAATATTCTACGACAATCAGCCAGCTCATCATCTGGAATCATAGCAAGAATTGGCATCTTGTTTACCTCACTCCACTTACGAGGACTATCTGTCTGAGTCTTCTCTTTCCAAATATTCTTCAAACGAATAGATCCTAACTCTTTGCGATATTGATTAACAACCTCTTCTACCTTTTTATTATAGGAGGCATTATCATTGGTAAAGCTGCCACTTTGCATTCTTCCAAACACCTTCTCTCTGTCAGAGTCATTCAAGTTCTGAAGATAGAATTCACAAGATGTACAGAACAATTCAAATTGAGAAGTATAGAATTTATTGAAGCTATCTCCATAATTCTGCAACAATTCTAGAAATTCCACTTTCTTGTTTTCCGGCAATTGCCCCTGTTGTTTCAACTCCTTTAAGACTGCAAGCAATGGCAACAAATCGCCAATATCATTCTTGATGGTTTCATAAGCCAACTTGATATTATTGATTTTCTCGTTCCAAGCTTTCAATGCCTCCATGTAACTCTTACAACTACCCAAGAGAGCACCTGTTATAGCAGTAATTTGGTATTCTAGAATAACAGCGTCAATCTGCTGATTAACTGTCTCATTTTTCCAGACCCAATTAGCTTCTCCTGCATCAAACTTCTTCTTTAAACTATTAATATACTGACCACCATCTCCGATACTTTCTGCTAACTTTGGCAACTCCCCATCTTTATATCCATCAAGATACTTGAGCATTCCTTTCTTACAATTCGTTTCTGTGAGGAGCTTATGCAAATCTTCTGCGGCATTAACATTTTTGATAAACTTTCGTCCTATGCTATTTGCAATATCGCTTTCAGACTTGTTGGTTGTATTATTCGCCAAATCTTGATAATCAACAAGAAGTTCTCTGATAACACTTTCCGAAGTTTTTAAATTGACATCATTCAGAATCTCGCCTACAGTCCAGATTGGGAAGTACAAGCTTTGCTTCATTTTGGCTCGAATTCTGTCACGAGCCGCTTCAACAGAAGCACAACTTCCCTTCACGATTTCAAATGCCATAGAAGTTCCATCAATAAAGGCTTTTTCTTCAGGGGTCATGGTAACAATATACTTATCACGATAACGAGAGTTTGGAGTATTATCATGCTTTATAACCTCTTCTATCATTTCCTTCATTTTGCCCAATGACATATTATCACTTGACAAACCATCACTCCAAGAGTATTTATCATTTACATACTCTTTAAGTAAGAAGCCCATAAAGAATGCTGTCATATTACAAGGCAAATAGCCATATGGTTCACCTTTCAAGAAGTCATAGATTGAGAGGATAGAAATTCGACCTTCCTTCTCCATTATACCACCGACAAACTCGTTAAGATCCGTCTTGACACGAGAAATGCAATCAGCAGGATAGTCTGTCCAATAATTAGGATTACCCAAAGCATTTGATAACATCTCTTCCAATCTTGCAATTTTATTACTATAAGTACCCTTGATTACTTGATTAACACCACAGTCTACTCCAACACCTAAACTAGTTGCTGACCACCAATTACTAGCAGATTTATAGTTGCACTCTAACGCCAATGGGAATCTTTTCTTATCAAAACTTTTCAGTTCTTCGCCTAAAGCCTCCATACTATTAAAGATTTCACCAGAAGGATTAGCTTTTGTATAGAGTACAAACTGTCCTTGTTTTATTCTTGATCGCCAATCTGTCAAGACATTGGTTGCGTAACGCAAATACTGAGTTGACTGGTTATTATCCTTACCTGTATAATAGTTAGATGTAGCCATATTTGTCACCCACTCTGCAAATTTATCATCCCCCAAAAGTGTTCGTCCACAATCAATGAAGATAACTTCACTATCTGCATGCTTCTTGCGAATTTCAGCAATCTTTTTTGTTATAGAGATGCTTTCACTTACATTTTTTGACAAACAACACACCACATAGAAGTGCCTATTATCATCTATTGCTGCATTAATATATTTCTTTGCAGTTATATCAAAATCAGAACAAGCAGCATTTTCTATCTTAAAACGCAATTTCAAGTCATAAGGAATCTCTATCGTATCTTTAAATTCTTCACCTTTTATGATACTACTTGTGGTTTTGCCTTCATACAGTGCTTTTTTCTTTTCAATTTCACTTGCATCCATTTCTCCTGTTAAAATAGAATACAAGAAAGAACCATCCTTTAGAGTCTTCTTATAAATGACTTTTTCACGTACTAACTTTTCTGCACACTTCACCGCCTGACCACTTTCGAAATCAGTTCCTTCAAATGCCAAATTTAAATTATTCTCATTTGGTAAGAATATATCAATCTGGTCACTGGCACTTTCCGACATTGCCTGAAACAACAATATTGCTTTCAAGACTTTCTGTTCTTCATCATCCAGCTGTTTAGACAAATTAGCATAACGGTCTAAGATCTGACGGATATTTTGAGACAAGTCGTTTTTTCCATTATCATAGAAGAATCCCCACAATAAATCGACTGTCAAGAAAGGATTCTCACTGAAAGGACCAAAATTGTCTACATACCACTGAAAACCTTTCAAATCTTCATTACCACTATTCTTAATGAAATCGAACATACTACGCTGATTACTTGCAAAAGAGGCAGAGATATGCTTCAGCAAACTTGCAGCATAAGGATGAATTGGCAAAATACCACGTAATTGTTGATCCTCAATTCCCGCACTTTGCTTGATTCTTTTACGTGAATATCCAGTACGTTCTTCCAAATCAAATAAGATTTCGTCCCACTCCTGTTTTATCACTGGATCATCAGAAATTTTCATAGCGGCACCCATCAACTTAAATGCCATATTTTCTGGCAATTCAATAATACAGGTCGGCTTTATGAAACGACCAAGAATCTTTGGTTTGTCTGCATCTGCATCATCAATACCAGCCTCGCTTCGGTGAGTAACAGGGATAAAGCAAAATGGCTCCGTCTGGCTGAAGTCCAAAATTCTTTGGAATCCTGTCAGTCGATGCGTATTGTTGCTAAAGTATTCAGTAAACTCGTCCCAAATAAAGACAAGTGCCTTTAAATTATTGGCATGAATAACTTCTGTTATCCAAGCTACCATTGTTTCACTATCCAACGAGAACGCCTTGATATTCTTCTCATTAGCAATGCGGAAAATCTTATTCATCAAAGTAAGAAGTGCCTGACCTTCATAGCTTCTGAGGTTTTCAATAATCTCATCAACACTTTCACCACCAAACAGCTCTTTATAACTACCTTCTACATAGACACCAAAGCTTTGCTTATTCTCTTCATCAGAAAGATATTTGATGATACCATCCTTCAACGCATTCGGACCAGCATTCTCTATACCAGCATCCTTCAATGCCTTTTCTATGCTTTCCTGCATAGCAAGAAACAGGTCGTTATCGCTATAGATATTTGATGATCCATAGCGATGAACTGTAATTACCTTTCCTTGTGACTTTATAGCTACAAGTTTATTACACAAATCTTGGTCTAATCCAAACTCGTTGAAATAAGCTTCAACTTCTTTGTTATTTGCATCAAGCAAGTGCTTGAGTGTAAGAACTGCATGCGATTTACCTGTACCGTATGCACCTTCCACCCAAATATTAAGTTTCTGCTTGCGCTCCAAAACACTAACAGTTTGCTTCAATAGCTTCACAAAAGTCTCATGTGGATAGTATTTTTTCCACAAGTTAGGTTTCTTCTTGATTACATCAGCATTGACTGCAGGAAAGTAATCAGGATCTATATCGAAATATTTGCGATAATTCTCCATATTTTTCTATTTGTCAGTATCCTATTTTACCAATTGTTAGAATAATTCAAGCACATCTTGCGCTGTCTTATCCTCCCTCAAATTAATATTATCGAGATCCAAGGTAAATGTTGCGCTGATAAACTCTGGGTACTTGATAGACAAGCCCTTCAATATCTTCTTCATTTCCTCTTCCTCTACTCCAAATATTTTTACTGGACTAACTCCATTGCTCTCTACATTATTGTCATAAAGACGAGACATAGTAAATTGATAATAGCCATCACATGCCTCTGCAAATTTGTACAAACTGTAGAGTATTACTTTTGGTTCAGGAGAAAGCCAAGGTGTACGTATAAAGCGAGTTCCTCCATCTTCCTTTGAAGCTTTTTCTGTGAAGCCAAAACCAACTACATTTAAAGGAAGAGCTGAAATTCTCTTCAGTGCAGCAGGTATTGATTTCAAAGCACTTGCACTAACTCCCTCGGTTGTGCTTAACTTATTAACAATAGAACTCTGTGCAAAAGTCTCATTTATGTCAAAATTTGCCATATACCATCCAACTTCAGGAGTATATGCTAAATTAACCAACATCAAAGCCCATACATTATTATCTTCGAGATTACTATTTCGAAGCATTACACCAAGATAGCTCTCAGTATCCCCTATAAGAATACCTGAATCTCGCAAAAAACGGTTAAACGCAGGAACTTGATTATTTCCTAATGAGTTTTCCGTTTTAAAACGATCTGCTAATTTTACATACTCCTGGAACCATTCTATTTTTGGTCCATGTGCTGCATAACAGTCTATTGATTTCTTTTTATTCATACTACCTAACCCTTTTGATAACCATAAAGATTTATATACATAACATCCAGTATCTATTTCTAAGCATTTACCACATTTTGTACACTTGTCCGATATTGTCAGCTGACCACTAGAATCAAATTGCAAGTTTCCAAATTTACAATTTGCCGCACAAACCATACAAGAAACACAATAATGACTTTTCCTACAAATAACACGTAACTTTTTTATAAAAAGAGAATCTGCAGGCTTATTGCTATTTTGTACAGATATACGAATATAATGCTCTTGTAATCGTAAAAACTCTAAAGAATATTTTCCATTATTTGTATCTACGATCACATATCCAGCTTCTTCATCGATAATATAGGAGCCAATAGTTTTAAGCCATTGTAACCAGTCATCCATAACATCATGAAATGTGATAACTAACTTATGCCCTATAACAGACTCGTCATAATCCTTCGGAGAGATAGCTAAATCTCTACCATTTTTTCTAGCTTTCCATCCATTATTTTCTATATAGCTCTTAATTCTTTCTTCATTTCCTTTATCTGCTACATCCAAATCATGAATTATTTCCAACAATGGTTGCGTAGAACTACGATAACATAAGTTATTGAGATAGTCATTTCTATTTGTAGACATTGGACAAACCAAACAACCAGCTCTAGTATTTCCACGTTTATAAGCTTCGTTCAAATGTAGCTCATTTGCATAAATATAAAGATAGACTTCTGCTGAATTCCATGCCAATATTGGATTACAACTATACTGTCCCTTATGTTTTGTACCATAAGAAACATAATCATATCCACTTCTTCTTAAACTCTCGTCTCCTCTAACACCGACAAAAGCCATTTCTGTAACAGCATGCTTTCCAACTAAATCTTTTATCAATAATAGTTGAGGTGTTGTCTTGTGAACACTACAGCACCATCTAATTGTTGCTGATGGAGGTCCAAATTTTCTCCAAGAATCTGTAGGTTTTAAATGTGACTTCGCTACATAGAATCTAATACCGCCCAATTCACATTTTTTCCTTGCAAGTTCAACAGATTTATATGTATCAGGAAATTCCATTCCTGTATCACCAAATATGACTACAAAAGAATCATGAGGCAACGCTCTCTGAACAATATCTAAAGCAACTTCACTATCTTTACCTCCACTATAAGACACATGAAATATATCAACTTTATTCTTATAAGAAAGATAAGTATTGTACGCTTTTTTTATTGTATCAGCAACTAATGCTTCAAAGATTTTTTCATTCTTTAAAACCATCAATTTTATATTAACTGGCGACAATTTAATGCCATCAGGTTCTGGTTCTTCGATAATTTTTATCACTGGAGCAGTATAATATGAACCACCCTTTGTTTGAGCAACAACTCTACCTTTATATATATAGTTGTTGGCTTCTGCCCACATCAATGGAGCAGAATCATCTTTGTCATACTTCCAGTACTTATCGAATCCCAGTATATCAAGTTCCTTGCTATATACAGGACGTGGCTCCTTACTGAATTGTAACGGTGTACTATTCAGTAAGAATCCTCCAGTCTCTATATCCCAAGTATATGAATACATAGTTCGTTATATTATTTTATTGTTTATTATTATCTATTTCTCTAAGCTGTCTTGCCTTTGTTAGGATTTCCTCTATATCAGAATTTCTTCTTTGTACGATATATCCTTCTGTTGCAAGAAACTCTAAAGCTTCTTTCTTAGCCAACTTCACGTTGTTTTTTGCCAAAGCAATTACTATCAAATTATTGAATGACAAGTCTGAAACTTTAAATGAAACAACACCACATACATTATTCTTGTTCAGATAGTCACTAATATACAATTTGAACTGGTTGCTAGCTGTCAACAAGTAACTTTCCAATAACCGTGATGTCCAAGGATAATTACACTCTGGGAATGTGGCAAAGTTACGAATACTTTTAAGTGGTATCGAATATACTTCATGATCGATATGTTCCTTAATATATTTATCTATACTGTCCACATCAAAGTGTACCTTATCTTTAGCAACAAACTCTTTATCATTGATGCGAATACAATATTCCAACAATGACTCTAAGTGATAGTTTATAACGGTACCCAAAGACTGCGCGAGTTTATCAACTTCTTCCAAAGTAAACTCCTCATGACTCTTGGCAAAAGCAAGTAAAGCTTCTCGCGCAGATAACTTAACCCCCCTTCTTACTTATTACAGCATTATTAAAATCAAACTTATCAGCTAACAGCACAGCTAAAGCCTTTCTGATTCCAAGTTCTGGAATATCAGAATTATTATTTATCAGCTGAGGAAGATTTTGATGAATGCAATCAAAGAGTTCGTCTGCTCCAATAAATTGGAATTTTTCTATCGTCGTTTCAATAATGAAGATTATATCATTCAACTCTTCTTCACTTACCTCAAACTTATCTATATGGAATCGCATTCCACGAGTTGCGGCAATCAGTACGTTTGTATTGCGATTGAAAGCTGCCCTAACAGAATCTTCAGGAAGATAATCCAAGGCCTTAACAACCTCATCTTCACTTTTCACTTGCCATTGCTCACGCATGTATGATATAACCTCATGATCTATATCAATATCGATATAGCAATCACGAGTCATATACTCTTTATCAAAGTAAAATTCCTTTTCATATTTGTATTGTAACCAAGTACATAACATTGATACATTGGCAACAGGTGTATCAAGCAATTCATCTTTGAAATGACGAAATAGACTTTCATAAAAGATAAATTCTTTGCCTGATTCTAATGTCGCATCAATAAAAGAAGTAATCTCATTCTGCAAATCAGAAGGAATAAACTTAGAAGCAACATATATCTTTCCATCAGACTCTATTCCACAAGAAGTCACAATATTGTAGAAATCATCATCCGCAATATTCAAAGAAGAACCTTCAATCTCCTCATAACTCTTGTAAAAACGTTTTTTGTCTATGGGTGAATTTAAGCGTATGCCTTTTTGGAACTTTTCCGAAAGCACTTCCTTTATTCTATTCACCAACAAATTCTCTTGCGGAATAGATTCTTCCACAAGTTTTGGTCGTTCTAAAGATACTTCCGGTTGTTTTCCTTCTGTATCCTCTGGCTCGGGATACATTTGAACCGCCTCATGAAGCAACGCTGTATATTCATCACGATTTTCAGTTGCTAGCTGAGCAACATCTTCAAAAAGACGAGAACGAGAGGTCAATCCTTTCTCACCATGAGTTAAGATATTTTCCATTATCGACAATTGAAGCTGAATACCATTCTCGTTCCTATACTTTTCATTTACTTCGATTCCATTCTTTATCTTTCGATATCGAAGGCGTTTAGATAGCTTGGCAACTGCAACTTTGCGTACCAATTCACCTTTGGCCACTTTTTCATAAGTGTCCACAAGTAAAGCTGCTTCAAACTTATTCCATACTACTCTAGCAAAAGGTGAAGGCATATTGTTTCTATCACTTTAAACTCCGATAGAATCCCCAAGAATCGGAAAACTTCAATAAATTAGTTTTTACTTCTATAAAAAGGAGCGTGGGGATTCGCCTCGTCCATCCCCAATCGTAGGCCTTCGCACTGCCCTTGCTGTTGAGACGGACAATGCAGAAAGCCCACGCTATGGTATATGAAATTCCGCATACGAATATATATGACGAACATGATACCATAACATAGAGCTACAGTATATATACGTCGATTCGCAGCAGGATATAAAATACACCTACCGTGAGCATTCACTCATTGCCACATCTGCTAACAGCTTGTAAAGTTGCGAAGTTTACGATTGCGCAGATGAGCGTAAGCAAACGCTCTATTTTATATAAGTCACACCCACCCGCTCAGCCCTTCGGGCTTTCTGCGGTAGAATGCAATTGCAAAAATAATAATAATTTCTGAAATACGTGCGCTAATCTTAGATTATTTTTGTTTTTTTGCAGAAAAAGAAGCCAAACCCATCAAAATGCGGAAGTAAAACCAGAAGAATCCTGTCAACAAGGCGATAAATGGCAACATCAAACATGCTCACGCAAAAAAAAGTTTTTTCTCGAAAAAAGTCTCATAGTATCATTCTTCGACCCAAATATAGGATTATATCATTAATATTCAATACTTTAGCAAAATGAGACTTCTCTAAAAAATGGAGAGAGAAGTATCATCGAAGTATCATAAATCAAGGAGAAGTATCATCAAAATCGGGCTTGGTGCTAGAAAAATATGCCGAAATGTGTTTAAAATAAGCATGAAAAAAGATAAAATACTCATGCTCATGGGGAAAAAGATAAAATACTCATGCTCATGGGAAATAGAAAAAAGACAAAACACTCATGCTCAAGGCAATAAATACACTTTTTCTGCGTTAAGAGAGAAAGTTATTTATTTAAATACTCACGAAACATGGATGAAAAGGAATTATTGAAAAAGGCTTTTGAGTACGGAAACGTACCTAGCAACATCACCTATTGCTTCACCGAACCATGTCCGATGAAAAACAAATGCATACACTATCTCTCTGCACTCTACAAAAACGAGGAGACTGATAGAGGAGACGCCATCTTCCCTAATGCTCTCAAAAACGGGAAATGCAAGTACTTCGCACCACTCCGTGTCGTGAAAATGGCATGGGGATTCGACAAACTCTTTGCTGAAATGAAAGGTAAAAAACTGACAAGTAGGACTAGGAATAATGACCATAAGGAGGTCTGTCACAGCTCGTTAAGCGGTCTATCTGTGCCCTGACTTATACTGATATAGATAGACACATTTATGGTTAATTAATAAAATGTGTT
>ERZ1034847.559-NODE-559-length-15185-cov-34.676404_pt1 | contig 15185 bp, 17 predicted proteins | sample MGYA00520633_ERZ1034847 | MGnify/ENA primary metagenome ERZ1034847 (study PRJEB33766, sample SAMN09781732) | gut metagenome | biome: gut microbiome | host: Homo sapiens | place: Madagascar | study: EMG produced TPA metagenomics assembly of the PRJNA485056 data... | reverse complement strand
TTTCACCTCTTTATTTTTCCAAGTGCAAATATAATAGTAAGGGCAAAAGCTTTAATTGGTTTACTTTGGAATAACCCAGGTGTGCGAGAATTTGTTCCAGGCAGCGTTGCCGGATGGTCTCGGCGCAGCATCCGGTGGTATTCGATGCTGCTCCGGGGTTCCATCACATCGTGCCGTATCATAGAATCGCTGTTTCGACGCCTTGTCCTGATACTCGAAATTCGAGATAGGTCGGTACTGCCGCATCATTTCTGCCGCATGCAGTTTGAGGTACTTGGTGGCATCATTCACGGCACGCATGATATTCTTCTGCATGAAATCGTATTTGATGAGATTGGCAAGCCAGATGCTTTTGCCCACCGGGTTCTTGATGTTCATCAATGCCTTGCTGTTCTTGAGCAGATAGGGATACAGATAGTCGTTGAAGAAAGTGTTTGTAGCCATGTTGGTAGGGCAGGCATCCTCCGGATTTATGTAGAGATTCGGATTAAGCTTCTGTGTCATTTCATTCACGGGTTTCACCACCTTGGCGTAAGCATCAGGGTCAGTTCCGATGTAGTTGAGGAGCTCCTTGGCTGCAGCTTCCACTTCCTTCTCGTACTCGGCCGTGCAAGTTTTGCACCCCATTACATTCTTGCTTATATTTTTCTTTTTATTATTTTTCTTTTTATTATATATATTATTATTAATAATGGGGTGCAAGGTTTGCACGCTTTCGTTCAAATCGTGGCTGTTTTCCATGTCTTTCTCGTCGCTGACATGCCAGATCGGAGTGTAAAAAGCCATGAGATTCTGCTCGGTATGAGGCTTCTCATCATTCTTCCAGATGAATCCGAATCCTGAGCATCTGAGCAGGATTTCCACGAAATCATGTCGGCTATGGAATCGCAGTCCCTCTGTGATATCAGAAAATCTATAACTGTCATACAGTTTCTGCTGATTCATCCATGCTGGTTCTCCGAAGTAGAGCATCAGTATTTTACGGATCTGCGTATCCGTCAGCCCGCTGGTATGCCAGCTGGCGATGAGCTTTCGCTCCGTCTTGATATCGATGCAGGTGGTGAGCGGCTGGATGGTGTAGCAGGTGTCATTGCTGGTTGTGTTGTTTTTCATTTCAATTTACCATTTACGTTAGTGAATATGTTGAAGTAGAGTACATTCATTTCGTTAAGATTATCCAGGCTCTTGATGGTGTGTGTCAGATGATAACCGAATGTTCCGAATACTTTACGAAATTCCTCTCTCATATCGTCGATATCTTTTTGGCTCATGTTGGCAATCACCCCACGGAAGCCTCCTTTCTTTTTCACGCAGTCGACTGCAAAGTCTGGGTCTACGTTGAGGGGTGGTTCCAGGAGGAGGATGCACACGGCAATGCGCTCGATAGCATCCGTTGACAGGCAGCAGTTGTCGGGTACGTTCTGGTATTTGTTGAATGCCATGTTGTGTATTCCACTTGTCTCGTGAAAGGCTGATTTCGTAACCTTGTATTTCTCTGTCAACATTCGGATGAAGCGGCTGATGTTCAAGTTTTCAGTTCTACGGATGTCCCATCTTGTGGCGTAGCCAATGAGATTTTCGGCCTTCTCTGCATCATATTTAATGTAGATGGTAGCCTTGGTTCTTGGTTTGTTTCCTGTTTTCTTTTTCATTATTATTTTATTTTATGCAAAGGCGACATTGCCTTACGCATTGCAAAAAAATGAAAATTCCGTGACATAACCAAAGAGATGAATACTTCGTGACTATAGTAGATGAAGTGATAAAAATATTTTTTTGCCCCTTGATACTGCGAGATTTAACAGAAATAATTTGGTGGTTTCGAATAATTGGCGTATATTTGCAGGATAGGAGTTAAAACAATTCATTCAATTAATAAATAGTAAGTTATGATGGTATATGTTGCAAATCCACTTTATGATGCCGTGTTCAAATACCTGATGGAGGACGAGCGCATCGCCAAGACCATTCTTTCGGCACTCTTGCAGAAGGAGGTGCTGGAGGTAAAGATGCGCCGCAACGAATACAGCAATATCAATAGAAATGCCATTTCCATGTTCAGAATCGACTTTGCCGCCAAGGTGAAGGAGAAGGATGGTTCACAGAAACTGATTCTTATCGAACTGCAGAAGACGTGGCTTGAGACGGAAACTTTACGCTTCCGCCAATATCTCGCCTTGCAATATAACAACAAGGAGAATATGACGAAAGAATCTGACAATAAGTATGCTCTTCCTACTGTTGCCGTGTATCTGTTGGGTCATCGTGTAGGTGAAATCAACGAGCCTGTGGTCTATGCCCAGCATCGCATTTACGACTATGAGGGTAAGGAGGTGTTGCTTGATCAGCCTGATCCGTTTGTGGAGAGTCTGCAGCATGACAGCATTATCGTACAGATTCCTTTGCTAAGAGGCAAGGTGAATAATCACTTGGAGAGAGTGCTGAGTGTCTTCGACCAGACTCTTGCTTACGAGGAGGATAAGAGAGTATTGAGAGTAGATGAATCGCAGTATGCTGGTGATGGTGAAATGGAATATATTGTTCATCGACTTCAGTCGGCTGCCGCTGATCCTGAAATGCGTTATCAGATGAATGCTGAGGAATATTTTATTCCACCATTGCAGGATCGTGATACTGTGATTATGGAGCAGACAAAACTTATAGAACAGAAGGATGCCGACCTTCTAGAATTACAGACTGCCGTAATTTGAAACACGACAGTTTTCATATAATGAAAGGAAGATTGTTAATAGATTTCTGAGCCCCTGGTGCGTGACGCATCGGGGGCTTTATCGTCTCCAAACGTTAAAAACGAGTTAAACATAAAAGAAAATTTATGTTTTGCCTGGTTATTAAAAGAATTTTATGTATCTTTGCTTCATGAATAGATAACTAGATGTTTGACAATTTCCCCTCCTTCAGAAGGGATTTGAAAAAGATAAGATTATGAATAATAACATAGATTTACTTAGGGAATACGCTTCTCTTGCAGGCAAGGAAGACGAAATGAGCGAAGCTCGAAAAACTGAGATTTTAAACTACATCAAATTAAATGCTGATGATAGTGATAGAGAGGAGGCGAAGGTTTTTCTCAACCAAAAGATCGAGCAGCTTCAGAGCGAAGTCCTGGCTTTGCGTGAGCAGCTTACAAAGGAAGATTACAAGTTGCTGCCACTTCGATACATCGCACAGGAATACTTCGGAAAAAGCGCAGCATGGCTCTCTCAGCGTCTCAATGGCTCAGAGGTTCGCGGTCATGTTTACACGCTCAATTCCGAGCAGAAAGATATTTTCAACCGTGCCGTCCAGGAGATTGGACAACGCATTAGCTCTTTGCAGTTGACATAGAGTTAACTATTCACATAACCCAGGAGGGTGTGTCATAAGTTTATGTCACATCCTCTTTTTAATTTATTCATCATTTTTTCTTCATCAGATTACACGGAGTTATCGGAAGAGCATTCTTGCTGTACGGATTACGCACGGAATTTAAACGGAAAGCGACCTATGCGGTCGAGGCGACTTAAACCACATATTATAAGGTCACGCAGATTTCGCAGATGACGCAGATTTTTTCTGATTGTTTTTTGTCCCACAGATTTCACAGATTTCCACAGATTTAGACCTGTTCGGTCTATGTGATGACGCAGATTTTTCCTCATCTGATTACGCGGAGTTATCCGATGAAAAATCTGCGAAATCTGCGAAATCTGCGTGACATAAAAAACGTATAGTAGTAAAATCCGTGTAAATCTGTGAAATCTGTGGGACTATACATCATGCAGTTCCGGTTCCTCGACCGAACAGGTCGCTTTCCGTATAAATTCCGTGCGTAATCCGTACAGCAAGAATGCATCCGATAACTCAGCGTAATCCGATGAAAAAAATACGTCATGAACTTATGACACCCCCCTCATTTGAGCAATTTTTGATATGAAAATTATTAAACCAAACGATGATCAGACCAAGGATAGCGCAGTAAAGCAGCGCATCCAGGATATTCAGATGCTCGTGTCGTGGCGAGAGATAGCACATACATATTTCGGCAAGTCGGCATCTTGGCTTTATCACAAGCTCGATGGCATTGATGGAAATGGTGGAGTGGGAGGTTTCACCGAAGAAGAAAAAGCAATGCTCCGTGGAGCGTTATGCGAGGTTGCAAATCGCATTCGTGCAGCTGCAGACAGAATATAAAAATGAGGCAGGCTATATCGTTATAATGCCACGAAAAGGTGTAGAAATGTTAAATATCGGATAAAAAATACACTTTAACGTGAAAAAATTTGGTTTATTAAGACCTTTTCTATATCTTTGCAGGACAAAACAAGAATAACAAAGTTTAAATATGGATAGTCATTCAGCAAGAACTAAAAAAGATGTCGAAGATTTTCTCCGCCACTTTCTGCCAAAGATGGACGTGCTAGGTATTATCTTCTTGAACCGATCAAAGAATCAAGAAGCATTAAAAATGCTTGGCATAACACCTTCTGCAAGAAAAGAAATCATAAAGAGCATCACCGCTGATGACTATATTGAAACGGTTTTAGATGAATTTTCCTATGGAGATATGTGGGTGTTTGGTAAAGATTGTGATGGTGTAGATGTTTATGTCAAAATTGCTCTTGGCAAACCAAATACGAATACCATTTGTATTTCTTTCCATACCGCAGAACATCCTTTAAAATATGCATTTAAATAAAGAGGAGGTGATTATGAATAAGCAGATTGTCAACAGTATGAGTAGTCCTTTTACCGGAGGAGCGGTGTATCTTGTTGAAGATACTGAGGTTCAGACCTTCCGTAAAGAGAAATATTCTGTTCATGTGCAATATTATGTATGTAAAGATACTGGTGAGCAATTTACATCAGAAGAGCAGGATGAACAGTTGTGTAATGAATTGTATAACCAGTATCGTATTAGGCATGGAATACCATTTCCTGACGAGATTAGGAAGATTAGAGAGCACTATGGGCTTTCTCATTCTCAGATAACCAAAATTGTTGGATTTGGGCAGAATCAGTGGAGCCAATATGAAAATGGAAATTTACCGTCTGAGTCAAACGGCAAGAGTATTGCTGCCATAAGAAGTCGTGAAGGTATGCTTTCGATGCTAGAGTCTAGCAGAAATCAATTTGATGAAAGTACATTCTCCAGAATAAAGAAGAACATCATGTGTGTCTCTGATATTGACTGCAACGATGCTCCTTATTTCTATTTTTATGGAAATTCTAAAAGAGGGGTAAACAATGGATATTCAGAAATGAATCCAGATAAATTGCAGTGTATGGTACAACTTATTGTAAGCAAGGAAAAAAATGGTGTGCCTAAGACAAAGCTCAATAAAGAAATGTATTATGCAGATTTCTATAGTTATAAGAAATATGGACGTTCCATCAGTGGGCTGGCATATCGTGCAATCCAATATGGACCTGTACCTGAACATTATGAGACTGTATATGATCATGTGCAAGGTTTGACAAAAAAAAGCATAGAAGCAAGTGCTGACTTTGAATATGATTTGCTTTTTTGCGATTCACCTGACACATCGGCATTAAGTAAAGAAGACATTTATGTAATCAATCAAGTTATGTCTGTTCTTGTTGATATGAAAAGAGCAGATGTTGTAGATTTAAGTCATAAGGAAAATGGATGGATTAACAACAAAGACCATCACAATATAATACCTTATGATGAAGCATATAGTTTAAAAGCTTTTTAAGTATTGGAATATCAAAGAAAGGAGGAGTGCTTTGCATTTGCTCCTTTTTTATTTTGCTGGCGTTTTTAAAACAGCTCTGAATATTCGCCATAAATAATGTCGCCCTGAAAAAGCAGAAGCAATCTATGAAGGATGCTTTGCCTTTCAGTTCCGGCTCATTTGTTATTGGGGAATTACAAATCCCCTGGTTCATAAAAACCCCCATCCCGCTTGAGAAAGTAGGATGGGGGATTTCTTGTTAATGTTAAAATCATGAAAAGTCTTGGTAGTTTTATATTTTCGTCGTATATTTGCAGAAAAATATGTAAACAATGAAAATTGAATATGACGATGAAGACTTAAAGGAATTGATTGAAACTGGTAAAAATAAGAAATATAAAAAAATAGCAAGAGTAAAGGTCTTGATGGATGGACTAGCTAAGGTGTATCGAATATTAGATCAGGCACCTAATGTTTCTTTATTAAACCAGTTCAGTTTCTTGAAGTATGAGAAATTGAAGTATGAATATTCAGGTTGTAGTTCTGTAAGAATAGCAAATGGTCATGTTGAACGTTTGATGTTTACAGAAAACGAAGGAGGTATCACAATTAAGTTATTAAAATTAGACGATTCTCATTATGGAAATAAAAAATAACATCAATTCTCGTCCATTTACGCCTGTTAGTCCAGGCAGTATATTGAAGGATGAACTGGAGGCTCGCAGCCTTCCAGTAGAAGTTTTTGCAGAAAAAATTGGTCTTGATAAATCGACATTGGAAGAGCTGTTGAAAGGAAAACTTATTTTAAGTTCTGAGATTGCTAACTCTTTAGATAAAGCTTTGGGCATTCCTGCTTCTTTTTGGCTTTCCTTGCAGTCTGCCTACGAAGAGGATTTGAATCAAAGTCAGAATAAAGGTAGTATCCGATCGTTCTTTGATAAGTTTTCAAGAAATCGTGTAGCTCTTTAATTCCGGTAACATTTTAATTAAGGATTATGAGTGAAAGTGAGATTGAGGGCTTTATCAACAAAGTTGAATTAGGCTTAGTTGAAGCTCAGCATGATATGTTGGTCGAAAAGGCTTTATACAATCGTCCTGTGGTCATTAGTGACGGAAATGGTGGGGTTGTAGAAGTTTCTGCCAAGCAATTATTAAATTAGAATACCCCGTTAGGCGTTTCGACGGATTTGCAATCCGTCGTTTAAAAATGTCCTAACCTCTTTATGCTCTGGGGATTTGCAATCCCCAGCCATCAGAATAGCAAAAGAATTACAGACTGCCGTAATTTAAAACACGACAGTTTTCATATAATGATAGGAAGATTGTTAATAGATTTCTGAGTCCCTGGTGCGTGACGCATCGGGGGCTTTATCTATGTTTCGAGTTACTTGAAACCTTTCAAGTTACTCTTGAAAAAACAAACGAATTGTCCTCCTAAGTCGGGCAATTTTACAGATAATAATTTTAATTTGTCTAAATAGTAGCAATATATGCCAATTATTCATTTTTTCTGATTGATTATCAAGATAAAACATTATATTTGTAGCATTAAATGGTTTTAGAATTATGGCAAAGAAAAATATAGACTTAGCAGTAGTCCTTCATGATGATTGCGACTACAAGGACTGGCTTGTGGAACTCAAGGAACGATTCTACAGCCATCGCCTCAAAGCGTCATGTGCCACCAATGGCTACTTGTTGGACTTCTATTGGAAGTTGGGACGAGACATTGAAGCCAAGCAATATACCAACACTTACGGCTCTGGTTTTTATAAGAATCTCAGTCAAGACTTGAAGAACGAGATGCCAGGGGTGAAGGGATTCTCACCAACTAACTTGAAGTACATGAGCTACTTTTATAAGCTCTATGCACCATTACAGGCAAATGTTCCGCAAGTTGCGGACAATTTTATAGAAGACTTGTATATTTCAGATATTCAGCGAGTTGTAGCACAAAGTAAAAATCGTCCGCAAACTGCGGACGATTTCAAATTGCTTTTTCTTATTCCTTGGGACCACCATCGTCGTATCATAGATAAGTGCAAGGGCAATATGGATAAGGCTTTGTTCTTTGTAAGAAAAACATGGGAAAATAATTGGGGACGTGATGCGTTGCTTAATTGGCTTGACACAGACCTTTATGAGCGTGACGGCAAGGCTATCACCAACTTCCAGGCTACGCTTCCTGCTGTACAAAGCGACTTGGCGCAACAGATAACCAAAGACCCTTATCAGTTGGACTTCCTTAACTTAAGGGAGAAATATGACGAGCATGACATTGAGGAAGAATTGGTGAACAATGTAACACGTTTTCTTTTGGAACTAGGAAAGGGATTCTCTTATATGGGCAGACAGTTTCGTTTGGAGGTAGGTCAGCAGGAGTTCTTCCCAGACTTGCTGTTTTACAATGCCCACCTCCATGCCTATGTGGTCATTGAGCTAAAAGCCCAGTCGTTCCATCCATCATTCTTGGGGCAACTAAGTTTCTATGTGTCAGCCATCAACCATCAGTTCAAGACCGACATTGACAACCCTACCATCGGTTTGCTCATCTGCAAGGACAAAGACAATGTGGTGGCAAAATACGCCTTGGATTCATACAAAGAACCAATGGGTATATCAGAATATCAACTGTCAAAGCTCTTCCCGAAAGACTTCAAATCTTCCATGCCGACTATTGAGGAATTGGAAAAGGGATTGAAAGATAATCGAGAATAACGAGCCCAGATGCTTAACATTCCTCAAAGACTTCTGCTATGATGATATTGTTGCAGAAGCCTACAATTATGATTTAGACATATATGGACGAGACGGAATAGACTCTCTCAATGACAGCAATCCCCGTTAGGCGTTTCGACGGATTTGCAATCCGTTGTTAAAAAATGTCCTAACCTCTTTATGCTCTGGGGATTTGCAATCCCCAGCAATCAGTTCCGGCTCATTTGTTATTGGGGGATTACAAATCCCCCGGTTTCATAGGTCGAACCTTTTTTTACGGCGGATTTCAAATCCGCCGGGACGCCATATTCGCCATAAATAATGTCGCCCTGAAAAAGCAGAAGCAATCTATGAAGGATGCTTTGCCTTTCAGGGCGACTTGGAGATTCTGATTTCTGAAACTCCCGTTTTTATATTCAGTATGATAGATTATTCTATATCATTGCCGTTGATATCCAACACTTTGCATGCACCTATCTTCCATTCATTTGGGTTTTTATTTGCGATTGTGCTGTTGTAAAAAGCCTTGCTAGAAACCTTTAGTGTTCGGTTTTCTGCACTTGCATTTTTTCCTGCACCATCTAACCAACCGGCTAGACCATTAGGGTTTCCAGATGTTGCCAGCATAGTAACAGATTCCAGGTTCGTACAATTCTCGAACATCAACTGGTAACAATAATACTCAATTTGTGCTGCGCCTAATTTCGGGGCCGTCTTGAGCGATGTGCAGCCTGAGAACATACTTTGATAACAACAATCATTTAGTGTTGTTGCCGGCAAGGCTGGAGCATTGACAAGAGAGGTGCAACCCGCGAACATAGATTCGTAAGAATTGGTACTCATTAGTATAGCATTTAATACTGGGGCTTCTTTAAGCTTAGTGCAATTCTTAAACATACCTTGATAGCAGAATGTTTGTAGTGTTGTTGCCGGCAAGGCTGGAGCATTGACAAGAGAGGTGCAATCCGCGAACATATTGCTATAGCAATACCACGCCAGTTCTTCAGCTGAAAGCTTTGGTGCCTGTTTGAGCTCAGTGCAACCCTTGAACATTGCTTCGTAGCACCGTAATTCCAGTTTTGTAGCAGGCAAGTCTGGAGCTTTGTCAAGTGATTTGCATCCCTCGAACATCGATTTGTAGCACCATTGTTGCAGTTCTGTAGCAGGCAGAACTGGTGCCTTGGTGAGTGATGTGCATCCCTTGAACATCGATTCGTAGCACCACATTTTCAGGGCTGTAGCAGGAAGCTCTGGGGCTGATGTCAATACGCTGCAACCATTGAATAAAGAACAGAAACAGCTGCTTGCCGTAGCTACAGTCTTATACGCCGTGTAGTCGATCAGTGTGCGGATATTGCCTGAACATTTCACTTTTACGGTTGGATCTTTGAAGGTAATCGTAGAATAGTCGTCATAGTTCGCAGCTGTGCCATAAAAACATTTACCACGCAGGCGAAGGCTGCCGAGATTGCCGCCAAATTCAACAGGATTTTCCGCTACTACTTTCAGCCATGTTCCGTTGTTTACAGAGTATTCAAGGTTTGGGAGGGTATAGGTTCCCGCACACGTCATCTTGAAGGTCTGATTACTGGTAGCAGTCATGGTTACATAAGGAGTAAGATCCTCCTCCTCTGCCACTCCTCCTGGAAGTGTGTATCCCGTGTTCCATTCTGCCACGGTAACGCCTCCCACGGTCACCTTGTTCTTACCCACAATGAGGTTGTAGGTGTAGCTCTTGCCAGCTACCAGCTCTCCTGTTTCCAAATTGAGTGCTTGTGGCTCTCCTTCGGAATTATAGGAATTTTCAGAAGTGTTGAGCTCCGCATTGATTACTCCAGGAATCACCAGTGCCGTATAGGTGGTTCCGACACCACCATCGCCAATCTTGTATGGAGTGATTGGATCCCAATCGTCTGTAGTTCTCCCGTTGGTGTTTTCTGGGCAGTATATCTCGAGTTTATTGACCTTTACTCTTTCACTAAACTCATCGTTGAACTGCTGGATTCTGAGAATCAGGCGGGCTGTCTTGCGCTCCAGATTCAGTGTCAGATGCTTGTCTGATGGAATCGATGGGAGGGTGGAGGTGATGTTCATGTAGTCTGACTGGGCAAGAGCCTCCGGGGTGCTCTGGTTTTTCTTGATGTAGCCGACGCTGAAGGTATTCTTGCCATCGCCATCACATGGATAGTAGGCTTCAAACTTCAGGTCTTTCTCGTCCCATACCAGATACTTGGCATTTTCCGGCACCCATAGTTTTTCACCGTCGAAAGTATAGTTCACGGTAATGTTCCTATTGCGCACGCTTATCTTGTCGCCTTGGTTGAAGCCCGTCAGCTTGCTTTCGTCAGTTTCTATCGGATTGCTACGTGTCAGGGTGCTGCCTGCTGATGCCTGTATGCGTACAGCGTTGGAGTCGTCCATCCATCTACCGTTGCTGGCTGTATCCGTTGTACAGCCAGTCAGGAAGAGCGCTGCAGTGCAAGCCCATGTTAATATCTTTTTATACTTCATAGTTGCATTCACTTTAAGTTGTTTCTGTTGTTATTTTGTTCCAAGAGTGCTGCCAGATTCTGTTCCCTCCGTCCAGGAGCCGGCAGAAATGTTGCCCTTCTGGGCAGTCAGCTTATCCTTTCCCATCCTCAGATCCAGGGTGTATCTGTGTCCTGTCTCCAGGGTGATGGCATTAGGCGAGGTCCATACGTAGGTCTTGCTGCTTGTCTTCAGCGTTACCTTGAACTTGTTGGCTTCGATGGTCTGCGGAATGAGGATACATGAGTATGCTGCTTTCGAATTCTCCTCGTCGGTCGTAGCCTTGGTAAATGTTCCCGGGGTAGTGATGATGTTGGCTTCAGGATTGGTTCCCTCGCTGGCATAGGCTACGCCCTTGCGCTTGCTGTTGGTTACATCTATGGTAGCCCAGAGCTTACTTCCACCTACAATTACCTCGCTGATGGGATTATCCTTTTTACTGTATTCCGTTCCCAGCGTCACGTTGATGTCGATCATGCTGAAGGCATGGTTGAACTGGATGTCGAGTTTGCCGTCGGAATTTAATGCTTTTCCTGGAACCAGGTCACTCTCGTAATAGTAGAGCAGGTCGTTTTCTGGTTTCTGTGTCTTCTGGTCGGCAGTGATGTCGTATTCCAGGGTTTGGAATTGATTTTTATTGTCCAAAATGCCAAAGAATTTCATGTCATCATTGGTTACAGGAGCCAACGCTGCCACATCTACTTTTGTCTCTGCATCCTGCCAGAGCAGGATGGTGTTGCAGATCCATTCTGTACCTATCTTTTGGAAAATCTTATTTTCGTGGGTGTATTTATAATTGTACTCGTTCTCGGTGTCCTTGTTCACCACGGTGAGGCTGAAGTTACTGTTCAACTCTGTTCCCATCGTCTCTGCACGTGTTACGGCGCCGTTTACTCCGGCAGTAACACGGATGATGTTGTCAGCAGGAAAGTTACTGTGAGCCAGTTCGCTGTCGTTGGAACAGCCGGTTAGCATCGCAGCCATGAAGGCTGTCATACCCAGAAATTGTATTGCTTTCATATCTTTATGTCTTTATGTTTTTAAAATGTTTAGTCTAAAGCTTCGCCACTGAATGTGCTGCCTGTTTCCCAGTCAGAAATCTTCACTTCGTCGAGTATCACCTTGTCGCGTCCAACCTCCAGGTTGATGGTGGTAATCTTTCCGCTTTCAAACTTGAAAGGAGTTCCGTGGTTGTAGCTGAAGGTCTTGTCGCCGATGATGATGGCAAGCTTCTGAATGTCATTCTGCGGGATGATAACCGACTGATAGCAGGTGTTGGCAGTGGTTGCCGGCAGCTCCAGGTCAGCCTTGGCAGTAGGGGTAATCGTCTCGTCTGCTGCTTTAGGGGTAATCGTCTTGGTGAGGTAGTTTACGGTAGCCTCTCTTGCAGCATCCTTCACCGCCACCGTCTTCACTTCCGGTATGCCTCCCCACTGGTTCTTGAAGGTAAGATTCACCACAATCTTTGCCATCACGTGGGAGAAATCGAGCTGAACGGGTTCTGAGGCATTGTTTTCATAGGAGAGTCCCTTGGCGTTCACGGCTATGAGCAGGTCGCTCGCCTCCTGGTTGTCAGCCTGTAATGTATGGGTATCAGCAGCGAGGTCTTCCACTTTTCTGGCAGGGTAGATACCGATGAAATAATGTTTTTCCTTCTGGTTCTTCCATAGCATCTGCGGTGTAGCAACCCACACCTTTCCGGTGAGCTTGTTGATGGCATTGTTCACCGCTCTTGCTTCTGCAGCCGGAGCCACATCTGCACTTCCGGTCCATGCATACACGCTTATTTCATCTCCTTCGGTAAAGGTCTGCGCACCCTTTTCGTCTGTAGCCATTCGGGTCATGTGTCCGATGGATGTAGATACGGTAATCAGCTTGGCGGATTCGCTGCCGGTACCCGCATCCTGTTCTGAGCAGCTGCAGAATGAGAGCATCATTGCTGCTGCGGCAAAAATTAAGGTTCCTTTTTTCATATTTCTGTCTTTAAGAGATAAATTATTGTTTTGTTCTTATTCACATTATATCATTTTACTTCTGCAAAGATAATGAAAAAGGATAAAACTGTTGTTATGAAAGTGTGGTTTTTGTGTCCACTTGATACAAAAAAAGTGTCCACTTTCTGGCAAGTGGACACTTTTCTGTAGGATTTTATTTAGAAGGTGTACTATTTTTGCTTCTCCACAGGTTAGGTGTGCAGCCTTCTTTTTCCTTGAAGATTTTATAGAGATATGATCTGGAAGAGAAGCCGCATTCGCTTGAAATGATGTCGTTGCTATAGTCGGGATAGTCCTGCATCATCTTCTTGGCGGCATTCAAGCGGATTTCGCTGAGCCAGATTCTGAAGGTGGTATTCCGGTGTTCTGAAAAGAACTGGGTGAGCTCGTGGCGGGGGATATCCAGCGTGTTCGACAGGGCAGGCATGTTCACCGCGGTATCCTTGTATCCATGGTTGTCACACCACTGGTCGAGGCTTGACTGAATCTGGAGCCAGCGCCTGTTGAGCTTCTCCGTCTCTCTCTCCTCATCCTCTTCATCCTCTTCTGTGGTCAGCAGTTCCTCGGTCGGCAGATAAGCGGCTCCGAGCATTACGAAGCTGATGGTTAAGAAGAGGAGGGTAGCCAATATCACCGGACCTACTATGTATAATGCGGGAGTATAGAGGATGGCAAATGGAATGATGACAGATGCTATGAACAGATAGATGAAACTGGTGTGGGCATATCTGAAGTACGGCATCAGGTCGGTAGCTACCATCGTATTCAGGATTTCCTTTCGCTTCTTCATCTCGATACGGATCAGGTAGATACTGTAGAACACCATACTGACATACAGAACCTCTATGACGTAGAGCCATCTGCCCAGAGGCAGACTGTGGCTGAGATAGTAGTGGAAGCCGTAGATGGTGAAGATGGCTGCATTCGTGATGCCGCAGATCCAGTATAATAGCTTACGCCTGGAATGGGTACCCCCCCCCTAGATTGTAAATGCTCATGGCTATGAAGGTGAAGCTGGGGGCATAGAACAGCAGGTTGACGGCTGCTCCCTTGTCATCGCCTGCAGCCCGGAATCCGTAGCGCATCTGAACGAAATACTGGACCGCCAATACCGTAAAGGCAGCAAACAGCATCCAGCGCGACTGCTCATATCGCCTGTTGCGCCATCTTGCATAATAATGGGTAATGCCGATGACCAGCGCATTGATGACCATGAAGTTGAGGCATGCGAACTGGAATAAATATAATGAATCCATGAGTTTCTGATATATTCTGTAGGGGAATAGACTGTTCAAAGAAAGAGGACTGACTTCTCAAGGAGAGAAATCAGTCCTCTTAAAATTATTATTTAGCTAATGAATAGCAAATGCTTTATCTGCAGGAGATTAAGCCTTGCCCTCCATCTGAGCCTTCAACTTAGCAAGAGCATCGATGTCGCCGAGTGAAGTACCAGCAGCAACGTTGTTGATAGCTGGAGCATCGTTCTTGCGGCCACCGTTACCACCACGCTTGTGAGCTGGCTTAGAGATAGGCTCGTCCTTGCCCTCCTCGAATGTACGAGAGTGAGAGAGGATGATACGCTTTGTCTCCTTAACGAACTCGATTACCTTGAAGTCGAGCTCCTCGCCCTTCTTAGCCATTGAGCCGTCCGCCTTTGTGAGGTGCTTTGGAGTAGCGAAGCCTTCGCCACCCTCGTTGAGAGCAACTACAGCGCCCTTATCCATCATTTCGATGATCTTACCAGTGTGAACAGAACCTGGAGTGTAGATTGTCTCATACTCATCCCATGGGTTCTTCTCCAACTGCTTGTGGCCGAGGCTCAAGCGGCGGTTCTCCTTGTCGATCTCGAGAACTACTACGTCGAGAGTAGCACCAACTGTAGTGAACTCAGATGGGTGCTTGATCTTCTTGGTCCAAGAGAGGTCAGAGATGTGGATCAGACCGTCAACGCCCTCTGCGAGCTCTACGAAGATACCGAAGTTAGTGAAGTTGCGAACCTTAGCAACGTGCTTGCTGCCGATAGGGAACTTAGTCTCGATGCACTCCCATGGATCTTCCTTGAGCTGCTTGATACCGAGGCTCATCTTGCGCTCAGCGCGGTCGAGAGTCAGGATAACAGCCTCTACCTCGTCGCCAACCTTCATGAAGTCGTTAGCAGAACGGAGGTGCTGGCTCCAAGACATCTCAGAAACGTGGATCAAGCCCTCTACACCTGGAGCAATCTCAACGAATGCACCGTAGTCAG
>ERZ1034847.555-NODE-555-length-15234-cov-32.844259_pt1 | contig 15234 bp, 10 predicted proteins | sample MGYA00520633_ERZ1034847 | MGnify/ENA primary metagenome ERZ1034847 (study PRJEB33766, sample SAMN09781732) | gut metagenome | biome: gut microbiome | host: Homo sapiens | place: Madagascar | study: EMG produced TPA metagenomics assembly of the PRJNA485056 data... | reverse complement strand
TGAAGACCGGGGCGGGGCTTAAATGATGGCAGGCGCCGGTCATCAATGAAGACCCGAAATCGAGGCACAGAACGAGGGGCTTTCCGGGTAGTTGTGATTCAGAGAACTCTTAAACACAGAACAGAGTATGAAGTCTACGAAGAAGGAAACCTTGAAAATGGTGATTTTATTTCCGGTCATTTCCGGTCATGGTCATTTTCGGTCATTTTCATTTTCAACTTCGTTTATTTTCATTGTATATTACTTTTTTCGTAGCTTTCCTCTATAAATCAATGAAGTTTTTTATCATACTGGCTTATAATTCGGATTTTTTATCTAAATTTGCAAAAGATATGCTGCACTCGGCATCATATTGCCAAGGAATTTTGAAAAGACAAAGGAACATACAATGATAGATACAAGACTGAAAGTTTTCAGAAGTGTGGCTACACTCCTGAGTTTCACTAAGGCTGCCAACGAACTATTCATCAGCCAGCCTGCCATCAGCAAGCACATACAGGAGCTTGAAAAGGAATATGGGGTGCAACTGTTCGACAGAATCGGCAATCGCATCCAGCTCACCCGTGCCGGACAACTTATGCTTGACCATGCCTGCAAGATTATCAATGCCTATCAGAATCTCGATTTCGACATGAAGAAACTCACTGAGAAATCAGGTGGCGAACTGCGCATCGGAGCCAGTACCACCATCTCGCAATATGTTCTCCCCGAACTGATTGCTGAATTCAGGAAACAATATCCCGATATTCGTCTTACCCTGCTCAGCGGAAATTCTCATGAGATAGAGGACGCTCTTGCTGCTGGAAGAATAGACCTAGGTATGGTGGAAGGAATCAAGCGTCAGCCCACCTTTAAATACACTCCTTTCATGAAAGATGAGCTGGTGGCGTTCGTACATTGTTCCAATCCCCTAGCCCAACAAGACGAGATTTCCCTGGAATTTCTCAAACAGATACCTATAGTGCTGCGTGAATTAGGCTCCGGAACTTTGGATGTCATCCAAAATGCCCTGCAGGAAAACGGTATTGATCTTTCTGATCTGAACATAGAGATGAATCTGGGAACCACAGAGGGCATCAAGCATTTCGTGGAACATTCCTTATGCATGGGTATCATCAGCGTAAGAGCCATCTACAGGAGTATCTATGAACAAGTTTTCAAGGTTCTGGAAATTGAAGACCTAAAGATGGAACGAGAATTTCTGTTTGTAGAGAAGAGAGGCGAAACCGCCAAACTCCAGCAGACATTCAAGAGATTCATAACCAGTGGTTATAACGTATAGTTATTATGTATATACAGCATCTCATGATTTTTCGTACCTTTGCACCTGCTTTTCAAAAGCGATTAACCGACAAAAAAGAAAAATATGAGATTATCAGAACAAAGGAGCAGTATGCTGCATGGCGTATTGCTCATCGCACTCTTCGCATGCGCTGCCTTCTACATCGGTGGCATGGACTGGGTGAAAGCTCTTTCGTTTAGCCCCATGGTGGTGGGCATCATCATTGGTATGCTCTATGCCAATAGTTTACGTAACAACCTGCCCGACACCTGGGTACCGGGCATCAAGTTTTGCAGTAAGCGAATCCTACGCACAGGCATCATCCTTTATGGTTTCAAGCTCACCTTCCAGGATGTGATGGCTGTTGGAGTCTCTGCCATCGTGATGGATGCCATCATCGTAAGCGGCACCATCGGCTTGGGAATCCTGGTGGGAAGGCTCCTGAAAATAGACCGCAGCATCGCATTGCTCACCGCTTGCGGAAGTGCCATCTGTGGAGCTGCAGCAGTATTGGGTGTGGATGGGGCCATTCGTCCGAAGCCTTACAAGACGGCAGTAGCCGTAGCCACCGTAGTCATCTTTGGAACATTATCCATGTTCCTCTACCCTATTCTCTACAGAGCTGGCATCTTTGACCTATCACCGGATATGATGGGACTCTTTACGGGTTCCACTGTTCATGAAGTAGCCCATGTGGTAGGTGCAGCCAATGCCATGGGAGCCGAGGTGAGCAACAATGCCATCATTGTGAAGATGATAAGGGTGATGATGCTGGTACCGGTATTACTGGTGATTGCATGGACCGTTGCAAGGGATGTTGCCAAAAGAGATTGTCTGGAAAATACTGATACCAACAAGCCTAAAATCAGCATTCCATGGTTTGCCATTCTCTTCCTGGTAGTGATTGGATTCAATTCTCTTGGGTTGCTTCCGGAAAGCATAGTGGATTGGATTAACCAACTGGATACTTTTCTCCTGACCATGGCAATGGCAGCATTGGGAGCCGAGACAAGCTTTGACAAATTCAAGAAAGCTGGCATTAAGCCTTTCCTCTTGGCTGCCATTCTTTATTGCTGGCTCATTGGAGGTGGATATTGTCTGGTGAAGTTTGCCATTCCATATTTACAATAAGGGCGATGCCCTGGGCTAAGAGCTTTTGGGGCTTTCAGCCCGTTTTCAACCGTACAGTTAGATTTTTTGTAGTTTGTGGTCTTGATTTCTCGAAAACAAGGCTAATTTCGAACAATTCGAGGAAAATCATAGAAGTTTTTTATTATACTGGCTTATAATTCGGAAATTTTTATCTAAATTTGCAACAAATTTCGTAAAAATGAGTTATTATATAATAATAGGATCATAAATGAATAGGAAAATCATGAAGATAAATAAAATGAGGAAACAGTTCACCCTCTTCCTTCTGTTGGTGATGGCAGCAGGTTCTGCCTTCGCACAGACTTCCACCATGACTGACAATCAGGTGATGAGTCTGGTAGTGAGAGAGCATGAAAAAGGGTCATCAAATGCTCAGATAGTTACCAAACTGATGCAGCAGGGTGTAGATATCTCTCAGATTCGACGGGTAAGAGACAAGTATCAGCGCCAGTTGAAGCAAGGTGGTGTAACTGGCACTTCCGCCCAACTGCAGGGGAAGGAAACCTCCCGTCTTCGCACCAACAATGGTAAACCCCGTGAAGATTATGGTAAGGGAATCAGCGAAGAATCGAAGAACTACAGTAACTATCGCATCACTGCACAGAAGGATGATCAATACAAGCATACTTTTGATGAGGATGACGAGGAGTATATGGATTTCCAAAACGAGATGGATGGTATTATTCCAGATACGGCGATGATGATCAAACGGCTCCTTGCTGAACGGGAAGCGAAAATCAAGAAGGTTTTCGGAAGAGATATCTTCAATAACAAAGAGTTGAGCTTCGAGCCAAATATGAATATAGCCACTCCACAGAACTATCGCTTAGGACCTGGAGATGCGGTTATCATTGACATCTATGGTGCATCACAGAAAACCATAGAAAGCACCGTTTCTCCTGATGGCGAAGTTACCATCGAAGGATTTGGCCCTGTATCGGTGGCTGGTTTGACCGTAGCTCAGGCAAATGCCCGACTTCGCAATACACTGGGTAGCAGATACCGTTCGAGCAAGATAAAACTCACTGTAGGACAAACCAAGACCATTATGGTCAATGTGATGGGCGAAGTGAAAACTCCAGGCACCTATACCCTATCTGCCTTTGCCACCGTTTTCCACGCACTCTATATGGCAGGGGGCACCAACGACTTGGGTACATTGCGAAACATCAAGGTTTATCGCCATAACAAACTGGTTACTGTGGTAGATATCTATGATTACATTCTCAATGGCAAACTGACCGGCAATGTACGTCTGGCAGATAATGATGTCATCGTTGTGGGAGCCTACGATTGTCTGGTTACGATTACCGGAAAGGTAAAGCGCCCGATGATTTATGAAATGAAGAAAAACGAGAGCGTGAACTCTCTTCTTAAATATGCTGGCGGATTCACCGGAGATGCTTACAAGAAATCTGTTCGCATCCATCGCAAGACGGGCAGAGACTATTCAGTATATAACGTAGAGGAATTCGATTTCTCCAGTTTCCATATCGACGACGGCGATTCTGTAAGCGTAGATTCCATTCTCCCCCGCTACAGCAACACCGTAGAAATCAAGGGGGCTGTCTTCCGGCCAGGAATGTACAATCTAGGAGAGCAGATCAACAGTGTCCGCACATTGGTAGAACACGCAGAGGGATTGACAGAGGATGCCTTTACGGCACGTGCCGTCATGCACCGAATGAAATCGGACAGATCGCTGGAAGTGATAGCTGTAGATATTGCAGGCGTGATGAATGGTACTGTGGCTGATATTCCACTCAGGGAAAATGATGTCCTCTTTATTCCGACAAGACAAGAAAAGATTACAGAGAGAACGCTCACCATCCGTGGAGAAGTGCAATATCCGGGAATCTATCAATATGCAGAAAATGAAACGATTGAGGATTTCGTTCTGCAGGCTGGTGGATTGACCGACAAGGCTTCAACTATTAATGTCCTGGTAAGCCGAAGAGTAAATGACGCCAAGGCAACAAGACCAGACAGTATTATAGCCAAGACCTACACGCTCGCCCTGAAAGATGGTTTCGTGGTGGATGGCACTCCAGGATTCAAGCTGATGCCTTTCGATGAAGTGAGCATCCGCAAGAGCCCAGCCTATACGGAACAGCAGAACGTGATGATTGAAGGTGAAGTGATGTTTGGAGGCACCTATACCCTTGATCGCCGCAATGCCAGATTAAGCGATCTCTTCAAGAAGGCGGGAGGAAGCACAGACCAGGCATATATCAAGGGCGCCCGTCTGATGCGTAAGGCAAATGAAGCTGAAAAAGCACGCATGGAGGCTGTTCTGAAAATGCAGAGAGAACAACAGCAGAAAAATCTTCTGCAGTTGGCGGCAAGCAGCAATAATGCCAGTGCCATTACCCAGACTGCAAAAGATGCGCAGAATGCTGATCTGTTGAAGTTCAGCGTTCCTGAAGAATATCCTGTGGGCATCGACTTAGCCGAAGCGCTCAAGCATCCGGGCAGTGATGCAGATATGATTTTGCGTGAGGGTGACAGGCTGATTGTTCCACAATACAATGGAACCGTGAAAATCAATGGTTCTGTGATGTACGCCAATACGGTAGCCTATGAAAAGGGCAAGAGCATTGCCAGTTACATCGATGAAGCGGGTGGATTTGCATCTGATGCCAACAAGAGCAAGGCTTATATTATCTATATGAATGGCAAGGTAGCTAAAGTTGGTCATGGAGCCAAGGCGCAACCTGGTTGCGAGATTGTTGTTCCATCCAAGATGAAACGCAAGATGACTGTGGCAGAAACCATGAGCATGGGCAGTAGTCTTTCCAGCATCGCTGCCATGATTGCGACAATTGCTAATCTCAGCAAATAATGATAATGAAAATCCAAAGAACAAAAAAGCAGGTAACGATCTTCCGTTACCTGCTTTTTTCTTATACTTTTTATACTTTTTCCTTGTTCTTTGATTATTATATGGACATTTTACTGTTGCTTCAGATACTCTGCACACATCTCTGCACAGCGTTCACCATCCACACCTGCAGAGACAATGCCACCAGCATATCCGGCACCTTCACCACAAGGAAAGAGACCCTGAATACGGACATGCATCAACGTTTCTCTGTCACGTACGATGCGGACCGGTGAAGAGGTGCGAGTCTCCATCGCAATCAGAGTAGCCTCATTGGTGAGAAAACCATGCGCATTCTTTCCAAAAGTCTTAAAACCTTCCTGCAGGCGCTTGGAAACAAAAGATGGCATCCAGAAATGAAGCGGACTGCTGATCAAACCAGGAGCATAACTGCTTTTTGGCAAATCATAGCTCAAACGGTTGTTTACAAAATCAGCCATACGCTGAGCCGGAGCAGTCTGCTTCATATTCGCCTGCTGCCAGCACTGCATCTCTACCCTTTCCTGGAAATGCATCATAGCCAGAGGATCCTTCAATTCCTCTTCCGACTGTACAACATCTTCAGGATGTGTCTCTACCACCATACCGGAATTACTCCAGGCAGTACCACGGTTGCTAGGACTCATACCATTCACAACCAGCTGCTCAGGACCTGTAGCAGCAGGAATCACAAAACCACCCGGGCACATACAGAAGCTATACACACCCCGTCCATCTACCTGAGTTATAAAACTATACTCGGCAGCAGGAAGATACTTTCCTCTGCCATTTCTGTTGTGGTACTGTATCTGGTCGATGAGCTGGGAAGGATGCTCCAGTCGAACACCGACGGCAATACCCTTGGCTTCGATTTCAATCTTCGAAGAAGCCAGATAGCGATAGACATCCCGGGCACTATGACCTGTTGCGAGAATCACCGGTCCACGATAATTCTCCTCTGCACCTGTTGCCAGGTTAACAGCTTCAACCCCAATCACACGGTCACCTTCCAGGATAAACCGAGTCATCTTGGTCTGAAAATGCACCTCACCGCCACTATTGATAATCGTATTGCGCATATTCTCTATCACGCGAGGCAACTTATCTGTTCCGATATGAGGATGGGCATCTGCAAGGATGTTCGTATTGGCACCATGCTGGCAGAAAACATTCAGAATCTTATCCACGCTACCACGCTTCTTGCTTCGGGTATAAAGCTTACCGTCACTATACGCTCCGGCACCACCTTCACCAAAACAATAGTTGCTCTCACTATCCACCTTCTGAGTCTTGGTGATGTTGGAAAGGTCCTTTTTACGCTCACGTACGTCCTTGCCACGCTCCAGGACAACAGGGCGATATCCCAGCTCAATCAAACGTAAGGAAGCAAAGAGACCGCCAGGTCCCTCTCCTACCACGATGACTCTCGGACGCGAACTGACATCCGGATATTCCGTATGTACATACTGATCATCCTGAGGCATCTCATTGATATAGGCACGCACCTTCAGATTCACAAAAATGGTACGCTGGCGGGCATCAATACTGCGTTTCAATACACGCACCTTATTCAAGGTTCTTGCATCCAATCCTTTTTCTTTAGCCAGATAGCGCTTGATACCCTCTTCATTGGCTGCCTGCTCTGGCAGAATTCTAATCTGATATTCCTGAATCATTTACTTTAAAATTTGAACTTTGAAATTTGAACTTTATGATTAGCTTTATGAAAGTGATGAGTGACAAGTTTATACTTCCATAGTTGCCAACACGTCAAATGTATCTAACTGATACATTGTGAATTTACCATTCTCCAAGGTAGCAAACGTTGGCACATTTCCTCCTTTAGGGAAGGTGATGCTACCCGTGTTGACAATGGCTTTTCCTTCTTCATTATGAGACAATTCCCAAAGATGCGAATGACCATAAATCATGGCTTCGTAAGGACCCTTTGGCATATTCTCCTTATTGTAAATATGTCCATGGGTCAAGAGATAGCGCTTACCATCATCTACCAGCAGAGCATAGGTTTCCATCATAGGGAAATCAAGGAGCATCTGATCTACCTCTGCGTCACAATTGCCTCTGACAGCAACTATCTTGTCAGCCAGATCATTCAGTCGTTCCACAATCCCTTTAGGATCAATACCTTCTGGGATTCTGTTACGCGGACCATAGTTGATGATGTCACCCATGATACACATCATATCACACTTTTCCTTCTCGAAGAAATCGAGAACTTTTTCCAAGGCTGGCAAGCAGCCGTGAATATCTGAGAATAATAAATACTTCATTGTGTTTATCTATATCTGTTTCTGTTTCAATTTAACATCCGCAAAAGTACGCAAATTATCCGAAACCTCCAAACTTTTCGAGAAGATTTAACGCTTTTATCATATATAATAATGTATAGAAAGTATTTTAAGCTATAAAAAACTATAAAATAAGGAAAATCGCCTACATATTGCCACTTTTTTAAACTTTTCTTTGGCAGTTTGATATAAATTTAGTACTTTTGCCCACAAGTTCTGCTTCGGCCCCGGTCGTTTCGGGGGGAGCATTACAATACCAACGCAAAATTCAATAACGTATGAAAGTATTAAAATTCGGCGGAACATCAGTTGGTTCCGTAAAAAGCATCCTCAGCTTAAAACGTATCGTTGAAAATGAGGCAAAGAAACAGAGTGTAGTGGTTGTCGTGAGCGCACTTGGCGGTATCACTGACAAACTCTTGCAAACCTCTCAGCTTGCCCTCAAGGGTGATGAATCATGGAGAGTCGAATTCGATGCCATGGTTGATCGCCACCACAAGATGATAGATACCATCATCACCGACACAGCAGATAGAGAAAATCTTTTTAAATCAGTTGATGCCCTCTTCGAACAGTTGAAGAGCATCTACTTCGGTGTGTATCTGATTCACGACCTCAGCGAGAAGACTCAGGATGCTATCGTGAGCTATGGAGAAAGACTCAGCTCGAAGATTGTTGCCACACTGATTCGTGGCGCCAAGTGGTTTGACTCACGTAATTTCATCAAGACAGCTCGTCTGAATGGTAAGGGGAAGCATACCCTCGACAGCGAGTTGACTAACAAATTGGTGAAGGATACTTTCGCTGACCTTCCTCGCATTTCTCTCGTTCCGGGTTTCATCAGCCGTGACAAAGATACAGATCGTACCACAAACCTCGGTCGTGGTGGTAGTGACTATACTGCTGCTATCATTGCTGCAGCATTGAATGCGGAAGTCCTTGAAATCTGGACTGATGTGGATGGATTCATGACTGCCGATCCACGTGTCATCAAATCAGCTTATACGATCAACGAACTGAGTTACATTGAGGCGATGGAGCTTTGCAACTTCGGTGCAAAGGTTATCTACCCTCCAACTATCTACCCGGTTTGTGTCAACAATATCCCAATCAAGGTTAAGAATACCTTCAATCCAGATGCTCCTGGTACCATTATCAAGAATAAGATAGATAGTGACCAGAAACCTATCAAGGGTATCTCTTCTATCAATGGTACTGCGCTCATCACTGTAACCGGTCTTTCCATGGTTGGCGTCATCGGTGTAAACCGCCGTATCTTTACAGCTCTGGCTAACGAGGGTATCTCTGTATTTATGGTTTCACAGGCTTCTTCAGAGAACTCAACCTCTATCGGTGTACGTGAGCAGGATGTAGATGAAGCAGTAAACGTATTGAACCGCGAATTCCACAATGAGATTGCAGATGGAGCCATGTATCCTATGCATGCAGAAACCGGACTTGCTACCATTGCCATCGTGGGTGAGAACATGAAGCATGCTGCAGGTATTGCCGGTAAACTCTTCGGTACACTTGGTAGAAGCGGTATTTCTGTCATCGCATGCGCTCAGGGTGCTTCTGAGACCAACATCTCATTCGTTGTAAAGAGCGATTACTTGAGAAAGTCACTCAACGTATTGCACGACAGTTTCTTCCTTTCAGAATATAAGGTTCTCAACCTCTTTATCTGCGGTGTAGGTACCGTAGGTGGAAAATTGATTGAACAGATCAAAAAGCAGTCTGCAGACTTGATGGAACGCAGTAAGTTGAAGTTGAATGTTGTGGGTATTGCTTCTTCCAAGAATGCCATCTTCAATCGTGAAGGACTCGACTTGGAGAACTATCAGGCAGAGCTGAAGAATTCCTTGCCTAGCACACCGGAACTCCTTCGCGATACGATCCTGGCTATGAATATCTTTAATAGCGTATTCGTAGATTGTACAGCAAGCAAGGATGTTGCAACCTTATACCAGAGTCTTCTGGAGCATAACGTAAGTGTGATTGCTGCCAATAAGATTGCTGCTTCAAGCGAATATGAGAACTACGAGAAGCTGAAGAAGACAGCCATTCAGCGTGGTGTATTCTTCCGTTTCGAAACGAATGTGGGCGCAGGTCTTCCTATCATCGGAACCATCAACGACCTCCGAAATTCCGGAGATAAAATACTTAAGATAGAGGCAGTTCTCTCAGGAACGCTCAACTTTATCTTTAACGCCATTTCTGGAGTTGTTCCATTCTCTGAGACAGTGAAACTGGCAAAGGAGAAAGGTTACAGTGAACCAGATCCTCGCATCGACCTCAGCGGTATGGATGTCATCAGAAAGCTTGTCATCCTCTCCCGTGAAGCAGGCTATCGCGTAGAACAGGATGATGTAGAAAAGAATCTCTTCGTTCCAGACTCATTCTTCAAAGGCAGCATTGATGATTTCTGGAAGAAACTGCCACAGCTTGATGCCGACTTTGAGGCTAAGAGAAAGACTTTGGATCTGGAGCACAAACGCTGGCGTTTCGTTGCCACCCTTGATAAGGGAAAGACCAGTGTAGGTCTGCAGGCTGTAGGTCCTGAGCACCCATTCTACAATCTGGAAGGTTCCAACAATATCGTATTGCTCACTACAGAGCGCTACAAGGAATACCCTATGATGATTCAGGGATATGGTGCCGGTGCCAGTGTAACAGCAGCCGGTGTCTTTGCCAACATCATGAGTATTGCCAACGTTTAATTTCATCGTATCAATCAATAAAGGATAACAATTATGAAGCATATTATTATTTTAGGCGATGGCATGGCCGACCACCCAGTAGAAAGACTGGGTGGCAAGACCTTGCTTCAATACGCCCATACACCATATATGGATATGCTTGCCAAGAAAGGCAAGACAGGAAGACTCATTACTGTACCCGATGGCTTTCTGCCAGGTTCAGAGGTTGCCAACAGCTCTATCATGGGCTACGACCAGAATGAGGTTTACGAAGGACGTGGTCCACTGGAAGCAGCCAGCATCGGCTACGAGTTGAAGCCAACTGACCTGGCGCTTCGCTGCAACATCATCAACGTGCAGGATGGCAAGATCATCACACACAATGGTGGCAATCTGGAGACAGAAGATGCGGATGTACTCATCAAGTATCTCAATGAAACCCTGGGAAAGGATTTTCCAGATGTAGAATTCGTAACAGGTATCCAGTATCGCCATCTGCTCGTGGTGCATCATGGCAACAAGCACATAGAATGTGCTCCACCTCATGATCATCCTAACGAGAACTGGCATGAACTGCTCGTAAAACCAATCCTGCCGGAATCAGAAATTGAAGAGGGACATATCTCATGCAGCGATACAGCCGCTCTCTTGAACGAGTTGATTATCAAGAGTAAGGAACTCTTGGAAAATCATCCTTTCAATATAGAACGCAAGAAGCGTGGCGAGCGTATGGCAAACCTGATCTGGCCTTGGGGCGGTGGTTATCGACCACACATGCTGACTCTCTCTCAGATGTATCCTCAAATCAAGAGGGGCTCTGTGATTTCTGCCGTGGATCTGATTCGTGGTATCGGTCATTATGCTGGTCTTCGCAACATCATCGTAGAGGGTGCCACAGGCCTTTCTAATACGAATTACGAAGGCAAAGCTGCTGCAGCTATCCAGGCTTTGAAGGATGGAGACGACTTTGTCTATGTCCATGTAGAGGCAAGTGATGAGGCAGGCCATGATGGTGACTTGGAGTTAAAACTCAAGACCATTGAGTACCTAGACCAGCGCTTGATCAAACCTATCGTTGATGAGGTGAGCACATGGAAAGAACCTGTCTGCATCTCGGTTTTGCCAGACCATCCTACTCCAGTGGAGGTCCGCACTCACGTGAAGGAACCAGTTCCTTTCCTCATCTACTATCCAGGTATCGAACCTGACCAGGTAGAGGAATACGATGAGGTAAGTTGCGTAAGCGGAAGCTATGGATTGCTCCAGCTGCAAGACTTCATGAAAGCCTTTATGGCAATCAATTAAATAATAACAACTTAATGATTGTTTCCGAAAGCTAATTAATGATAGCGTCCGAAAGCTAATCATAAAGTTCAAAGTTCAAATCTCAAAGTTCAAAGTAAAAATGAAATATTATTCAACAAATAAAAAAGCACCGATCGCCGATTTACATAAGGCGGTAGTTAAAGGTTTGGCAGAAGACCGTGGTCTCTATATGCCGGAAATCATCAAGAAGTTACCACAGGACTTCTTTGACAATATCGAGAAGCTGAGCTTCCAGGAAATTGCATACAAGGTTGCTGATGCCTTCTTTGGCGAGGATGTAGATGCCGACTCTTTGAAGAAGATCGTATATGATACCTTGGCATTCGACTGCCCTGTTGTAGAGGTAGAGCCAAATATCTACTCTTTGGAATTGTTCCATGGCCCTACTCTCGCCTTCAAGGATGTAGGTGCCCGTTTCATGGCTCGCCTGCTCCAGTACTTCGTTCGTCAGGAAGGTAAAGAGGAGGTCAACGTACTCGTAGCAACATCGGGCGATACTGGTTCTGCTGTTGCCAATGGTTTCCTCGGTGTAGAGGGAATCCACGTTTACGTGCTTTATCCAAAGGGCAAGGTGAGCAAGATTCAGGAGAGCCAGTTCACTACCCTCGGTCAGAACATCACAGCCCTTGAGGTAGATGGTGTTTTCGATGACTGCCAGGCGCTGGTTAAATCTGCGTTCATGGACGAGGAGTTGAACAAGCACATGAAGTTGACTTCTGCCAACTCTATCAATGTAGCCCGCTTCTTGCCTCAGGCATTCTACTATTTCAATGCATACGCCCGCATGAAGGAGAAGGGCTTGGCAGACAAACTGGTCATTTGCGTACCTAGCGGTAACTTCGGTAACATCACAGCCGGACTCTTCGGCCATGAGATGGGCTTGCCAATCCATCGTTTCATCGCAGCCAACAACGCCAACGACATCTTCTACGAGTATCTGCAGACTGGCAAGTATAATCCACAGCCAAGCAAGCAGACCATCGCCAATGCTATGGACGTGGGTGATCCTTCAAACTTTGCCCGCATCTATGACCTCTACAAGGGTAATCACGATGCCATCGCTGCCTATATCGGCGGCGCCACATACAAGGACGAGCAGATTGCCGAGACCATGAAGCAGTGCTACAACGAGACCAAGTATGTGCTTGATCCTCACGGCGCCTGCGGCTATCAGGCTTTAAAGGAACAGTTGAAACCAGGTGAGGTGGGTGTATTCCTGGAGACTGCTCACCCAGCCAAATTCAAGGAGAAGGTGGATAGCATCCTCGGAACCGACATCGAGATTCCAGCTCGCCTTGCAGAATTCATGAAGGGCGAGAAGAAGAGCATCCAAATGACCAAGGACTTCGATGCCTTCAAGAACTTCCTGATGAACGAATAGTTTTTCAGACAAATCAGAAAAAATGAAGAAAATAATCATGGGCATTGCCCTATTATCCAGTACCTTTCTGGCAGCGCAGGCACAGTGCTGCCAGAAAGGTTCTTGCCATTCTGAGCAGACTTCCGGCAAGGACTGCTTCACTCAGGAAGGCCTTTACACTACATCCTATGCCGACAACCCCAAGTTGGTGAAGAAGGCAGAGAAATGGGCCAAGAAGGGAGCCTGGCGAAACGGATTCACCAAGGCAAACCCTCACGCCAGTGTCAACCTGGTAGACTTCTACCTGCAGTATCAGAAGAATCCCAAGCAATGGAAGGCGCTCTTCGAATACATCGCCAAGACTGATCTCCTGACCATTCCCAAGGGCAAACATCAGATTCCGGGCTCTGACCTCACCGTCAGCGTAGAAGACAGCCAGAACGGACCGCTGGAGAAGCGACAGAGCGAGAGCCACTACAAGCACATCGACTTCCAGTATGTCGTGAAGGGCGTGGAGCGATTCGGCATCATCGACCATCTTACCAGCAAGCCCAACTGCCAGTATCGCCCAGACGTGATTCATTATGATTACGACCAGTCGAAGGCTCGTTTCTACGACAGCAATCCCAACGAGTTCTTTATCTTCTTCCCAAACGATTGGCACATTGCCAAGATCAACAACGATTCCAACGATCAGTCTATTCGTGTAATCGTAATAAAGGTGGATTATGTAGAGTAAAGAAAGATACTTAGAGTATAAAATATTTATGTGACGAGAAAAGACATTATGAAGATAGTTATTTTAGACGGCTATGCTGCCAATCCGGGGGATCTCGACTATCACCTGCTGGAGCAGCTGGGCGAGGTAGTAGTCTATCCTCGAACATCAGACGCCGAGAAAGTGGAACGTGCCAAGGATGCAGACATCATCTTGTTAAACAAGGTACAGATGGATGCAGAAACATTGGCGCAGCTTCCAAACTTGAAGTACATCGGAATCCAGGCTACAGGTTTCAATGTTGTGGATATAGCTGCTGCCAAGAAACAAGGCATCGTTGTTACCAACATCCCTGCCTATAGTACGGATAGTGTGGCACAGATGACCTTTGCCCTCATTCTCGCAGTTACCAACCGTGTAGAACATTACACTCAGGAAAACAGAAACGAGCGATGGGCTTACAACAAGGATTTCTGCTATTGGGACACACCTTTAATGGAACTTGCAGGCAAAAAGCTTGGCATTATGGGATTGGGTAACATCGGTATGAAGGTTGCAAATATCGCCCGCCAGTTCGGTATGGACGTTTGCGCCTGCACCAGCAAGAACGCTTGCGACCTTCCTGAATGGATCCAAAAGGTCAGCAAGGATGGTCTGCTTGCCACAAGTGATGTTCTCTCCCTGCATTGTCCTCTCTCAGATGACACCTATCACTTTATCAATGAGGAGAGTATCGAAAAGATGAAGGATACGGCCATTCTGGTGAATACCGGTCGCGGACCATTGGTAGATGAAGAGGCTGTTGCAAAGGCTTTGCACAACCAGAAACTCGGTGCTTATTGTGCGGACGTGATGACTCAGGAACCACCTTCTAAAGAGAATCCTCTTTTTAAGGAGCCTAATGCCTATCTCACTCCTCACATTGCCTGGGCTACCTTTGAGGCTCGCAAGCGCTTGAATAGACAGGTAGCTGCTAACGTAAAGGCTTTCCTTGAGGGAAAACCTATCAATGTGGTGAACCCATAAATTGTATATTTATTTCAATAAGGCAAAGAAACCGCTTATTCCCTAGATTTTATGGGGGATAAGCGGTTTATTTTTTTCCCTTAAGGGAAAATAAAAATATCCTTAAGGAAAAATATATTTTTCTTTAAGGGTAGGAAAACTTTTCCTTAAGGACATTATTGCAACAGAGTAGCGTTGTATATTTATTTCTTAGATGTAAACATCAGTTATCTCACTGGAACCTATCGTCTTCTTATCAGAATATAGATAATAACAGGTGCACCAAAAAGTGGAGTAACGGCATTGAGCGGAACGATTCCCCCATCTGATGGCAGCGAACAGAGAAGATTACATAGAAGGGCAATAGCCGCCCCCATCAGCATTGTAACTGGCAGAAGCTGTCGATGATTTTCTGTACCAACCAGAAGACGTGCTATATGAGGAGTGGCAAGCCCTATAAAGGCTATTGGGCCACAAAAGGCAGTAACTACTGCAGTAAGCATACCCGTTATGACGAGCAGGG
>ERZ1034847.553-NODE-553-length-15258-cov-27.739854_pt1 | contig 15258 bp, 15 predicted proteins | sample MGYA00520633_ERZ1034847 | MGnify/ENA primary metagenome ERZ1034847 (study PRJEB33766, sample SAMN09781732) | gut metagenome | biome: gut microbiome | host: Homo sapiens | place: Madagascar | study: EMG produced TPA metagenomics assembly of the PRJNA485056 data... | reverse complement strand
ATTGTTTTGGGATCCTACAGTCGGCCTTTGATGGTGTAGTGCTACCACAGTCTCATCTGTACTTTCGTTGTCCCGATCCACACCCAATACATTTCTGCCATTCATATATATCGGAAATTTAAACCGGAGACCTTTTAATATTCTGCCATCCTTTTGCTCTTCCTCATAGATAAATACATCGGACAGAAAGCTCTTCAAAAATGTCTTCTTTTCCAGATCTGTAAATTTATCATACAGCTTATCAAGTCGTTCCTGCATGTCATTGTACTATCCGTTATTCTTCTTGCATCAAGCATTACCGCAGCCTGCCAGATAAGCATGTTACAATTCGGATATTCCTTTATAAGCCTCAATGCCCATTCGTAAGTCTTCTCGTAGCCTTCTTCTAAAAACATTCTGTCCATCTTCCTGATAATTTCTTCGATTTCAGTATCTGAAAGTTTTTTAATTTGATCCATCTGTTTTCCTCCTCTCTGATTTGATTATCCCATGATTTGATTCCCAATCACACCCACGCAACGTAGAATATGGTGAATTTTACGGTTTCTATGCTACGTAGAGTGAAATTTGAAGTCACAGAATCATTTCCCATAACAAAGATGAAATAAATGGTTGAAGGAAGAACATAATAAGTACTACAGATGCACATATTATGTAAAAGTCGTTCTTTTTTGAATTTTTCACTATTTTTCTTGTAAAAATACCTGTAAACCAATATGCAATTAGATACCCGACTAAAGTACCTGCAATGTTTGTAATAATGTCATCTATATCTGTCGCTCGTCCTGTGAAAATTTGAGCTATTTCGATAAATGATGTCATTGCAAATCCTGCTATAAATACTTTTTTTGCATTCCTGAATTCTTTCCATAACACTGGCAAAAAGAAGCCAAAAGGAACAAACAATAACACATTCAAGCACGCATTACTAAAATCATTTATCATATATATAAAAGGAATTATATTTACCGTCAATTCAACTTTTAATGATATTATATTTGGAAATCCTACCAATGCTAAAACAGCAGTTAAATAGAATCCAAATATTATATAAAGAATGGTTATTTTCCAGCTACGGAAAAGCAACTTGTTATATATGCACCAGATAGGAATTATAAAAACTGCTGCAGCAACAATTTCGATAAGTGTGCTATATATTCTATACATATTTTTCTACCTCCACTATTCCCGATTTATCAAACTCTTTTTATTTCTGCTGAATCATCTTAAAATGCTCCAATGCCTCCACAATTGCTTTTTCCTTTTCTTCCGGACATTGTGGCTGTTTACTATCATCTGCTTTTGGCATATTATAATTCTTTCCAACCTCAATTCCGCATTTAAACATAAGCCATTTTTCATCATCATCTGAAATAAAACTATTCATCATATCCGCAAGTTCAGATTTCGTCACTACATCCTTCAGACCTTCTGCGACATCAGAAATCTGTTTTTCAAGAGATATCATATCAGAATTGATTTTACTAATTTCAATTCTGTTGTTAGCAGTCTCCATGCTTAACTGAAGTAATTCTCTCTGACCGATTAAATCACGATTTTCTAATATGTAATCTTTCATTTTTTTGAAGGTTCTTATTAATGCCTTACTCTGTTTAACAGCCAATGGTCCTTTTAAAACGGTCATCAGCATATATAGTCCTTGCTCTGTAAATACATGTGGATTATAACGACTTTTTGAGCTTATATTTGCGGTCGAAAAATTCGTCCGCAAATACTCTGTCTCGTCATCTGTCAATTCATATATATTTCCAGCGGGCTGCCCTCCTTGATATGGAGCATCCTGCGCAGTTCCTTCGGTATGACTATTCTGCCGAGTGAGTCTACTCTTCTGGTCAATCCTGTAATTTTCACTTTATTGTCCTCCGTTACTTTTGCATTTGCATTCATGCTTTGGAGGTAGTATATGGAAATCTGTATGAAATATGTATAATTCAAGGGGGGAAAGACATCATCTATGCATGCTTGCATGCAATTCGATGTATGTCTTATTGACCCGCACTACACTGAGAAAGTAGCAATTTACTGCTGAAAGGCAGTAAATTAGCGGATTAAATATGTATCTATATCCATCAGCTCTCTCTCATCTGCAATATCTACATATACACAGTCATGCTTCTTTGCCACACTTCTGCCACCCTTATCACCCTCCAGTGATAAAAGCTGTGGTATAAGCGATGAATTAAATACACACGGGTTGCCTACAGCATCTCCACAACGAAGTGAAAACGCCAATCGCTTACCCCCTGTATTTTTAAGCACTCTGTCTATTAATTTAATCACGCTTTGACTTTTTAAATATGGCTGGTCAGCTACTGCAAACATGTAATATTCCTCTTTTTCGGCAGTATGATGCGTCACTTCACTGCTTTTCTTAAGCTTTTTCTGCTCCTGCACCGCCATAATTCCTGCCTTTATAGTGTAGGATATGCCTTTTTCGCTGTCCGGACTTATGACTGCATGGCAATCTGGGATACATGCGCAGTAGTCCAATATTTCCCGGTAACGGGTGACAACTGTTATATCTATAGTCTGGCTGTCTGTTTTTGATTTTTTATATCTATTTTTAATTTCCACCAAACGATCAAGCAAATGCCTGTACATAGGTTTTCCATCCAGCTCATAAAACAGTTTGTTACTTCCAAAACGGCGGCTGTTTCCAGCCGCCATGTATATGATATGAATCATTTCACTCTAAGGTCCTTTTCGTGCCAGTCTGGGTCTACCATTCCCATAAGTATTTTCTCAGGGGTAAACGGAACTGTCCTGTGCCATACGCCTGTTGCGCGATAAATGGCATGTGCCAGCGCAGGAGCCGGTGTATTGATAACTATCTCACCGATTGACTTAACTCCGAATGGGCCTGACGGCTCATAGCTTGTCTCAAATTCGACATTGATATTGCCCACATCCTGTCGTGTCGGTATCTTGTACTGCATGAGGTCATTTTCTGCGATTTTTCCACCGGCATTGTAGGTGACATTCTCATAAAGCGCCATGCCTATTCCCTGACCTATGCCGCCCTCGGTCTGTACACGCGCGAGGTTTGGATTGACCGGAATTCCGCAGTCCACAACAGCCTGATAATCAAGTATTTTAACTGCTCCTGTCTCCTTATCAAGCTCTATCTCGACCATTCCTACCATGTATGGAGGAGGTGAAACAGGTGATGAATATGTCGCTGTGACATCTACAGGTATCGTGTTGTTGACCTGTGATTTTGTTGCTATATCGGAAAGACTTACGCAAACCTCCCCATTGTCTGCACCGTCCGGATTTATGATATACACCTCTTTGCCGTCAAAATCCACCTCTGATGCAGCATGGCCCAGCATCTGTGCACCGATTTTCTTTATGTTTTCACGAAGCTCAAGTGCTGCATTCTGTGTGGCCATTCCTGTAATGTAGGTGGTTGATGAGGCATATGAACCTGAATCATAAGGAGAAGCATCCGTATCCGCTCCAAACACGGTTATATCATCCGGCTCGCAGTCGAGTACCTCAGCCGCCATCTGCGCAAGTATGGTATCACAGCCTGTTCCCATGTCTGCCGCGCCTATCATCATATTGTAGGTGCCACAGTCTGAAAGCTTTAAGGTACACGATCCGACATCTACATTTGATATGCAGGAGCCCTGCATTGCAAGTGCCATGCCTGCCGCACGAACCTTGCCATTTCCCATATCGCGGACAGGATACTTGTCTGCCCAATGGAAATTATCCGCACAGTGCATTATGCATCTGTCGAGTGCACATGCATTGGCTGTCTCGCCAAAATATGCCGGCATAAACATGCCCTCACGGACGATATTTTTCAAACGGAGCTCAACCGGGTCTATATGCAGCTTTTCAGCGAGCTCATTGACAGTTGATTCAAGTGCAAAGATACCCTGTGTAGCTCCATAGCCTCTATATGCTCCTGCCGCCTGCACGTTTGTGTACACAACATCGCACGAAAATCTGGTTGCCTCGCAGCCTCCTGTATAAAGAGGGAGCGATTTATGACCTGAGAGTCCTACTGTTGTAGTGCTATGCTCTCCGTATGCTCCACCATTTGACAGCGTATAAAGATCTATCGCCCTTATATGACCATCCCTCATTGCTCCAAGACGCACGGTGACCTCCATCTCATGACGCGGTGACGCGATAGTCTGGCACTCTTTTCTGCTGTAGATTATCTTGCTCGGACGCTTTGTCTTCCAGGTAACAAATGCCGGATATACCTCACAGACCGCTGTCTGCTTGGCACCAAAGCCTCCTCCGATACGCGGCTTTTCAGCACGCACCATGGACTTAGGAATATCGAGTGCATTGGACAGTATTCGGCGCAGGTGGAAAACAATCTGTGTCGAGCTGATGCAGTGAAGCCTGCCGTATCTGTCTATCTCACAGTATGCTCTGCAGGTCTCCATATATGCCTGCTGCGCTGCCTTTATGCGATAGGTGTGCTCAATAATCTCATCGCACTCCGACAGAATTTTCTCTACATTTCCATGCTCATCCTCCTCATGATGAATGAGATTGCGCTTTACATCGCCTGTATTTATGCTGGATGACCAGTCATCCTCAGGATGCACAAGCACCTTGTTGTCCAGCGACTTTCTGAAGTCAAGCACCGGCTCAAGAATCGTGTACTTTACTTTTATCATGTTAAGAGCCTTGTCTACAGCCTTTTCCGATTCACCTACCACAATAGCGACAGCGTCACCTACACTTCTAACATGACGGTCAAGGATTAGTCTGTCGTACGGTGACGGCTCCGGAAAGGTCTGGCCTGCGATAGAAAAACGCTTTTTCGGAACATCCTCCCAGGTGTATACTGCGACCATGCCCGGTACCTTAAGAGCAATATCTGTCTTTACATCCTCGACAATTGCATTCGCATAGGGGCTTCTAAGAAGCTTTATGACAAGCGCATCACGCGGTGTGATATCATCAGTAAATACCGGCTTTCCGAGTAAAAGCTGGCTCGAATCCTTCTTCGGTATACATTTTCCAACTGCGTGGTAATCCCTTCTCGCGCGGTTGAAGCTGTTTACATTAGTTTGATTTGTGCTCATCCTGCCACTCCTTTCCGATATCCTCTCCGTAGACGCCTGCCTCAAGATTAAGAGGTGCGCCCTCTTTCTTACTGTTTAAAAAATTTCTGATTGAGCGCAGCTGACTCTGATATCCTGTACAACGGCACAGATTTCCTGAAAGATATTCAAGAATTTCCTCGTCAGTCGGGTCAGGATTTTCTCTCAGAAGCGCCACAATATTTACAATATAACCCGGATTACAGAAGCCGCACTGATCCGCTCCCTGTGCAGCAAAAAATCCTGTAAACTGCTTAGCTTCCTCCTCAAGTCCCTCAAGGGTATCCACGGCTCTGCCGTCTGCCCTGCCTATCGGCATGCTGCATGACAGCACAGGCTTTCCATCCAGAAGCACTGTACAAAGACCGCAGTTGCCTGACTCACAGCCCCTCTTCACTGAAAAGCAGTTGTGCTTGCGGCAGAAGTCCAAAAGCACCATATCCTGGTCAACCGAGTCGATTATTAACTTTCCATTTAATTTTATTTTAACATCCATATACATGAATTCCTTCCTACTTAATGCTCGTGCATTGATGTCATCACACTAATAAAGCTTCCAAAGTTTCCTGCATAACTTCCATGCATCCGGTAGCGATTACCTTATATCATCGCAGATGTCAAGCGACTGTGTGACAGCGCGGCGTGTAAGCACCCGGCAGATCATCTCTCTGTACTCGGCTCCTGCTCTGATATTGCTTCCAAAACGGATATGCTCTGCAACATATTCTGCAAATTTATCTATTTTTGCATTGTTCTCGGAGTTCTCCGTCAAAGCTACATTACCGTGCGTCTTTGCATCTACTATACCATCGAGTATGCCGTCCTTATCCCACACAGGCTCTGCCATATATGGTGATGCTCCGATGACCGCCACATACCTGCCGTTTCTATTTGCCACTGCACATGTGAGCACAGGAAAGTCTGTTGACTGGTTTCTCTGGCTTAAGTATACTACGCCCTTTGCATTTTTCGGCACTATTACTGATACGAGCACATCGCGCGTGGTTCTTGGAAGTGCCGCAAACTCGTCCAAATCCATAATTCCTGCCTTGTGAAGCTGCACCTTTGCTCCCAGTGCCCTGAAAATCGTCATGACATCTGAAAAACCGAATCTGCCCCAGATGCTTCCTCCGACAGTCGCCACATTTCTAAACTGCACCCCGACGATATGTCTGACCGACTCTGCAATCGCACCGTGTGTATATGCATTCAGGGCTTCATGTGTCTCTATCTGCCTGAGGGTTGCATATGCACCGATTCTAAACTCGTTTTCATCCTCATCAATTTGGTCAAGCCCGAGGTCACACAGGTCAATTGCCGTGCCAAGTGTCTTATTTTTCATTTTGAGCCAGAGCATGCCGCCCAGCACAAAATTCGGTTTTTTCTGATAAAGCTCATAGGCTTCATCAAGGCTTTGCGCCCTTACATACTGATTGTAATAAAACATATTTTTCTCCTATATCAATACATTTCAAGCTCATACATGGCTTCCCACCTAATGTCCTGCTCCTTCATAAAGGCTATGAGGCTCTCCCTGTCTGAAAGCTCTGCACGCCATGCCAGACCACAGCCCGCCGATATAGCAGACGGAAGAGGAATCGTGCGCCCCGGAATACCACATGCCTTGCCCTTGATATCCAGCTTTAACGGCGCTGTGGTAGTCTCGAAGGTAATGATTAGCCGCTTTTTCTTTTCTCTTACCAAATTATTATCCATCACATCACACTTAATATAACACTAAGGACTCACAATAAGAGAGGCTGCAGCCATTTTCTCGGCGATATCATACATGTTCGTCACCTCTCCGACTGCAAGCTTATCTGACAGCTCATAGTAATTCAGACATGTTCCGCAGGTAAAGATTTTCACGCCACGATTCTTAAGCTCCTTTAAATCCTCAAGGCACTCTGAGCCATCACAGGTCAGCTTTGCTCCTCCATTGTAGAAAAGCATGGTTTCAGGCGGATTGTCCTGCTGCGAAAGTGCATAGATGAAGCCCTTTATGAGTACACTGCCCAGCTCCTCGCTGCCCTCTCCCATATAGGAAGAGCGGATTACAACGACTCTGTTATCTGTAGCCGGCCTGCATGTGTACTGTGAAGCTTCGTCTGTATCCGAAAACGCTCCTGTGTTAAGAGTCTCAATTGTCAGCTTTACACTGTAGCTTCCGTCGTCGAGCTTATTGCTGTCGCAGCTATAGCCCTTCTGTGCAGCCATCTTTTTTAAATTTTCTACTGCAATTTCATTGTCCACAAGTGTCTCCACTGTGTCCGGCTGTGTGAGAGCCTCAATTGCCTTCTTTGTCTTTACTACCGGGATTGGACATGTATCCCCGATTGCATTTACTGTAATCATATTTATAATCCTCCCTATGTTATTTAACTTGTCAATCCTCAAAATGCAGGGCATGCAGCCTGTCAGCATATTTACATAAGCTATGATAGCTTAAAATCAGTTCACATATATCGGCACATCGCAGCGCTTAACAAATCGTCCCACCTTTGCAGCCGGAAGCCCTGCGGCTTTAAGCTCATGCAAAAAGGCATCTGCCTCAAAGGCTTTTACTGCAAACAGCAGTCCTCCTGAGGTCTGCGGATCGAAGAGCACCTCCTCCATTGAGAAAGGTATATTTTTTGCAAAACGCACCTTGTCACCTACATGGTTTCTGTTGCGCTGCGCCGCTGCCGTGAGGAAAAACTCATCTGCGCATCGCAGTGCTCCGGTAATGACCGGGATGGAAATCGAGTCGATAAGTGCTGTTATATCATCATTTAACATCTCGCTCAGATGTCCTAAAAAACTAAAGCCCGTGACATCTGTGCATGCATGTATTTCGAAGCTGTGACTGATCTCTGATGCCGCGCGGTTTAGTGTGGTCATGGAGCTTACCGCATCCTCAATTGCACCTAACGGAGCTTCCCCGACACGGTTTGCGTTGCACACAAGCCCAACTCCGAGCTTCTTGGTCAGTATAAGCACATCTGACGGCTGCCCTGTATTGTTGCTGTAGATGTGTTTGGGATGAACTGTGCCCATGACAGAAAGTCCGTATTTCACATCGCTGTCTGCTATGGAATGACCACCTGCAAGTGTACCGCCTGCCTCTATCACCTTGTCAGCGCCTCCCTGCATTATTTTACCGAGTATATTCAAATCCATTTTCTCAGGGAAACAAACGATGTTCAACGCACTCTTAACTGTGCCGCCCATCGCATAGATATCACTGAGCGCATTTGCGGCCGCTATCTGTCCAAACGTATATGGATCATCAACCATCGGTGGAAAAAAATCAAGCGTCTGGACTATCGCCGTGTCATCTGAAATTCTGTACACTGCCGCATCATCGCTACTATCATATCCGACGAGCAGATTGCTGTCTTTTTCGCCCTTTGGCAACTTTGCTAAAACATGACTTAACAAATCCGGACCAAGCTTTGCAGTACAGCCACCGCCTTTGCAAAACACTATTTCCTGTGGCATGTTTGCTCCTTTCAATTGTTTAATACTGTTTATCTCAATGCCGCAATCTGCATAAGCGCTTCAGCGGCCTCATTTATCTCATCATTTGTATTATAATATGAAAATGAAAATCTCACCATACCCTGTTTTTGTGTTCCAAAGAATTTATGCATCAGTGGTGCGCAGTGTATGCCGCTTCTTGTTGCAATGCCATACTCATTCATAAGTATATCCGACACCTCAGCAGAATCCATATCAGCTATATTTACTGAAACAATCGCACAATGTGCTCCATTATCGGGCAGCATGTCGAAATCCCCATATATCCTGATTCCCGGGATTATCTTTATTTTCTTTAGAAAAGCCTTCATCAGCATATACTCTTTAGCATATATGTTATCCACACCAATTTCTTCAATCGCCTTTATTCCTGCCAAAAGCCCTGCAATTCCCGGGCCATTTAAGGTACCGGCCTCAAGTCTTGTCGGAAGCTCCATAGGCTGGCTCTCAAGAAAGCTGAGCACGCCGGTGCCACCGCTTTTAACCGGCTTTATATCTGCTCTTTCTCCCACATAAAGTCCTCCGGTCCCCTGTGGACCCATCAGCCCCTTGTGCCCTGTGAAGCAGAGCACATCAATATTCATGTCTTTTACATTTATCGGAAGCACACCGGCTGTCTGCGATGCGTCAACTATAAATAAAAGGTCATGCTTTCGTGCGATTTGCCCTATTGACTTAATGTCCACCACATTGCCTGTGAGATTTGAAGCATGTGTGCAGACGATGGCTTTTGTTTCCGGACAAATTGCAGCCTCTATATCCCGCGGGGAAATTATCCCTCTTTTTATTCCTTCATCACTGCATGGCACAATATCCACGCACACTCCCCTCTCCCTTTGCATATAAAGAGGTCTGAGCACCGAATTGTGCTCGAGCTGTGTCGTAATCACATGCTCCCCCGGCTCAAGCAGTCCGTGGATTGCAATGTTGAGCGACTCAGTGGAATTTGCCGTAAAAACAAGTCTATCCGCATCCTCCCCGCCGAAAAATTCTGTAAGGCACATTCTGGCCTCATATATTTTCCTTGACGCATCAAGCGATGCATCCGACATTCCCCGACCTGAATTGCCGCAGTGCTTCATTGCATCAAGCACAGCATCATATACCGCATCCGGCTTTTTAATTGTTGTGGCAGCGTTGTCCAGGTAAATCATAGTATGTCCTCATTTACTTCTCATCCAAGCAGATAAAAATTCTTTATATAAAGCTCATCATTTATATTTTTGCTAAGCATATTTGCTTCTGTATGCTTTGGAAGATTTGCATAAATTGTCGAATCATTATTTAATCCACACGATACTTCCCATGTTTTTAGTTCTTCAACTATTTTATAATCTTTAATCCTGATTACATTTTTATTGTTATATGCAAGTACCGATTTTGCTTTACTTGCAGATATTATTATATCCTGAGGGAAAACACCTATGTGTGATATGTTGTCCGTATCCATCGCAAGCTGTTCCATCTGCTCATCAGTGACCTCAAATACGCTATCCCATTCCACGGCAAGAACATGATGCTTATCCTGCCATTTCACCTGTGATATATTGTTGCAGCCCACAAGCAGTGCCTGCTCCACAGACATAGGCCGCATGAAGAAATCTTTTTTGTCGCGGACTGCACTCAGCATGCCGCTCTCAATACTTCCGATACGCTCTGCCAGACGATACACCTCATCGCGATTGTGTGACACAAAGATAACAGGATTGTGAAAATCGGAAAGCATCTCCATAAGCTCTGATTCCATACTTCTTTTCACATGCTCATCCAGTGCCGAAAAAGGCTCATCGAGCAGTATACACTCCGGTTTAGCCGCAAGCATGCGAAGCATTGCCACGCGCTGCCTCTGGCCTCCCGAGAGATGATCCGGATATGTGTCTGCCATGCCATCAAGCCCATACCGCTTCAGCCAGACCTTCACCTTTTTTTCATCGCGATGTCCCATTGCTATGCATATATTTTCCATCACGGTCATTGTAGGAAAAAGTGCATAGTCCTGAAACAGATAGCCTACCCTGCGCTTACCGGGGTGCAGATTTATGCGATTTTTTGAGTCGTACAGCACACGGCCGTTTAATGATATAAAGCCTGAGTCCGGTGTCTCAATCCCCGCTATGCACTTTAATGTCATACTCTTTCCGGAGCCTGACATACCGATTACGGACACAATCTCGTCCGTAAGCTCCATGTCTACCGAGAGCACGAAATTATCCAACTGTTTTTTTATTTTTACTATGAGCGACATTATTTTTTCTCTTTCTCTTTATGCCCTTGCTTTTGCCGCATATCATATTTATCGATACAAGGCACGCAAACGAAATCGCTATGATTACTATGCACCAGAAGCCCGCTGTGGCATAGTCACCACTTTGGATGACCATTGCTATCTGCTGTGATATGGTCGATGTCTTTCCCGCTATATTTCCGGCAAGCATTGATGTGGCGCCGTACTCACCGATAGCTCTGGCAAAGGCCAGTGTGACACCCGATATGATGCCGGGCTTTGCCATCGGCAAACGTATTTTCCAGAAAACCTTCCACTCACTTATGCCGAGAGTGCGCGCCGCATATATGACATTTTCGTCTATCTGCTCAAATGCCGCTCTCGCATTTCTGTACATGAGAGGGAGTGCAATGATGGTCGCTGCAACCACACAGCCAAGCCACGTGTGTACTACCTGTATACCCATGCTATTGCTTAAAAAACTTCCAAAGGGACGTCTTGTGCTGAAAATCCTTAAAAGGATGTATCCAGCCACGGTAGGCGGCAATACCATCGGAAGTGTCAGCAGTCCATCCCAGAATGCCCTCACTCTGCCCTTTGTGTTTATGACAAGCTCAGCAAAGGCTATTCCTATAAAGAATGAAAAAACCGACGCTACTATTCCTGTTTTTAGTGTTATCCAAAGCGGTGCAAAATCAATCGTTCCCATTATTCATTTACCAAAAAATGATATTTCTCAAATACTGACATTGCCTCATCTGTCTGAAGATATGCAATAAATTCCTTTGCGGCTTCAAGCTCGTCTGCTGTAGTGTTGTCACCCTTTAAGGCTGCTATCGGATATATAACATCACCTGTTAAGCTGTTTGGAAGCTTTTCTATAATGTCAAGCTGATTCTCGTATCCGAATGTATCTGAGTAATAAACTGTTCCTATTTCGTTTGCACCCTCAGCTACGGCAGATGCAACTGCACCTACATTTGCACAGCTGTTGATTTCCAGACCGCCAAGTGCCTTTGAGATATCAGAATCTGAAATATCCTGTGGCTTTGAAGCATCTCCTTCAACCATTTTTGAATTTACAAGTGCTACTCTGGTGTACTGTCCTACAGGAACTGTTCCGTCAGCAAGTGCCATATTTTTAGCCTTTGAGATGTCTGCAAAGCTGGTAACTGCCGTGCCACTATTCTTATATGTAACAAGGCACACCTGATTATTTAAAAGGTCAACACGAGTATCATCAACCACGCTTCCTGCTTCATAACCATTCTGAAGCTCATCCATCTGTGCCACTCCTGCTGAGAAAAAGATATTGCATTTCGCGCCCTCTTTAATCTGTGCCATCAGAGTTCCCGAACTGTCATAGTTGTTCTGGAAGTTTACATTTGGATGCTCCTTGGTGTAGGCTGCACAAATTTCATCCATAACACTGTTTAAGCTCTTTGCCGCAAAAATCGATAAATCTACATCTACATTACCGCTCTCTGCAGTATCCTTCTTTCCGCAGCCTGCAAAAAGTCCTGCTGTAAGAATAAGTCCAAGCGTAAGTCCTGCATATGCTGCAAATTTTCTCTTTAACCCCTTGCGCTCCTTTACTGATTTATCAGTGCCTGTTGCTCTTCTTAAAATCACACTTTTAATCTCTCTTTTCTTTTTATTTATTCATCATCTGATCTGCTCCAGCAGCACTGAAATGCTACCTCCGCACACCATTCCCTCATTCTCGGCATCGTCAGTATTCATGCTGACATCAATCAGCTCACATTTGAACTCCTGATTGCGAAACAGCCTCCTGCAGCGGCTTATAACTAAAGCCTCCGCACAGCCTCCGCCTATTGTTCCAACAATACGGTTGTCTGAGCTCACAAGCATCTGTGTGCCAACTCCGCGCGGTGCACTGCCGTTCTTTTTTATGATGGTACACAGTATGTACTTCTCATCCGGGGAGTGTGTAACTGATGCACAATGCCCAGCCACCTCAGTAAGTGCGTCAAGCACTTCGTTATCTATCTGAGTGCAGCTTGTACGCTCATTTTTACACTTTACTATCTCGCTTATCACCGAAAGAGCAATTTCCTCCGGTGTCTGTCCACCTATTGCAAGGCCTATCGGAGAATGTAATCCTGATATAATTTCCTGTGAAAATCCCGATTCTTCAAGGTCTTTTTTCACTATCACAGCTCTTTTCTTTGAGCCCATCATACCCACATAGGCATAGGACTTTGTGAATATCTCTGTGAGGCATTCCATATCGAAGCGATGTCCTCTTGTCATGCATACATAGTAATCATCCGCCTGCGGCTGTAGCTTGGCGAGAGTTTCTTTATAATCGCCGCAAATCACATGGTCTGCGCCTTGGCGCTTTGCATTGTCTGCAAACAAAGGTCTGTCCTCTATCACCCATATATCAAATGCCAAAAGCGATGCCATGCGTACAAGTGCCGCCGATACATGCCCTCCACCGCAGATTATGAGACGTGGTCTGCTGCCTATCTGCTGTCTGAACATCACAATGGAATTATCATTGTCATCTATTTCATCTGCCCACACATTGCCGTATGCCACTCTTATTCTGCCATCTATATAGAGTGCCTTTGCCCCGGCATGTGCTCCTTCTATGACTGTCAAAAGCTCACAGCGGCTGTCCACAGGTCTGTCCTTTATCGAAGCATATATGTTGGCCGGAATCAACTTCACCTCGTCACCGGCATGAATCTGACCACCTCTTACGACTACCGCAAACACACCCTCCTTTGGCATAATGCACTCGCCCATCCTCTTGTATATGGCACAATGCGAATGGCACTGCTTGCCTATCTGCGTCATCTCAAGGATGGTATCTCCTATGCAAAAGCGTGTACCAAGAGGCAGATTTCCTAAATCAAATCCTGAAATAATTAAATTTTCACCGAATGCACCGTTGTCTATCTGTGCCCCTCTTGCCCTGAAGTCATCTATTTTCTCCGCGGAAAGCAGGCTGACCTGCCTGTGCCACTTTCCGGCATGTGCATCTCCCATGATGCCGTAGTCTGCAACAAGCTCCGCCTGTGGCACCTCTCTCTTTTCAGTTCCTCTCTCTTTGCTTATATTGATTGCAAGAAGCTTTCCCATTATTTTCTATCAGCCCCCTATCCGGCTCATATTTCTTGCTGCATTTACTTCCGCAGCTTCTATCTCTGTAGTCTTTGTCTCTGTAGTTTTTGTATATGTCACTGCATTATCATTAAAATTGTGACACCTTGGCTTTGCCTTTATGGCAGCCCTTAGTGCCCGGACTATTGAAAAATCTTTTTCCACATCATCTGCAAAATCCCATGAATCAGGTACTAAATCCATCGTCACGCTGCTTCCCAGGCATGGCATAAGCCTGCCGTCAGCCGTAACACGTATGCGGTTGCAGGTGTCGCAGAACTTCCCATGAATTGCCTGAATCAGACCTACTCTGATACCAAGTTCCGGAAAAATGTAATACTCTGCCGGGCCGTTATCCGGAATTTTCCGTTTGTCATTTCCCGAATTAATTTCTTTTGTTTTTTCAGTATTTATACGGCAAGGTTCTCCATACAGTTTTGAAAGTGTACCAATAACCTTCTTATATGGCTCGACTCCGTTGGTGTGTCCTTCACCTACCGGCATCATCTCTATAAAGCGGATATCTGTACCTTTTTTTGCAACATATCGTGTGAGCGCCACCACATCTGTCTGCGGTGTGAGCACCACATTGATTTTCACTCTTATTCCGCACTCTATAGCGGCATTGATTCCATGCTTTACTTCTTCAAGCAGCGGTTTTTTTGTGATGCGTTCATATTCTGACGCATCTATAGTGTCCAGGCTCACATTTATGCTGTCTATGCCTGCTTCCTTTAACCACTTTGCATGCTGCACAAGCAGTACTGCATTTGTAGTAAGCGATACGCTGCTGACACCCGGTATCTTTTTGATTTGTAAAACCATTTCATCAAGCTGCGGATGCAAAAGCGGCTCACCGCCTGTCAGACGAAAATGCTTAATTCCAAGCCTTGTGGCTGCGCGGACTATGCAAAGCACCTCTTTTACGCTAAGTATATTTAGTGCATGACAGTGCTCATTATTGTCACAGGGATTGCAGTAATAGCAGTTTAAATTACAGCTATCTATCACCGATATGCGCATATAGTCAATCTCTCTGCCAAATCCATCGCGCATGTTAAAAGCCCTTTCCAAAACCACAGTTAGGAAACGTGCAGACATCACAATTCAGGCAGAGGCCGCCTTCTCCAAGTCCGGCAAGCTCATCTGCATAAATCATATCACGTGCCATAAGCCTAGGCAACACAATATCAAATATCGTGCGCTTATTGTACATGGCACAGCCGGGCAGCCCACATATCGGCACCAGCCTGTCACCTGCATCATAGTACGACAGCAAAAACATGG
>ERZ1034847.545-NODE-545-length-15357-cov-5.968893_pt1 | contig 15357 bp, 7 predicted proteins | sample MGYA00520633_ERZ1034847 | MGnify/ENA primary metagenome ERZ1034847 (study PRJEB33766, sample SAMN09781732) | gut metagenome | biome: gut microbiome | host: Homo sapiens | place: Madagascar | study: EMG produced TPA metagenomics assembly of the PRJNA485056 data set... | reverse complement strand
TTTCTTCCTTTTTGCCTTCCTGAATCTGGCGGATCGCCTCGCGTACCGCCTCCTCCTCTTCCTCTTTTGCAATTCTTCTTGCGATTTTTACGGTTCTTGCAATATCACAGATTAAAATCACCGCCAGCGGAATCAATATCACCGGAATAAAAATGAGTGGATTCGCCAGAAGTCTTGCCAGTTTTCCCATCACATAAGAAGAAAAGCATACGGTTCCGATCAGATACACAGAACTTGCTTCGTAGGAGTCTGCTACATTGTTGGCATCACCTTTTGTCGTGTAATAATAAATACCATCCTCCTCCCGGATGGACAGGACACGGTGTGTGTTTACCGCCCCCTCCAATGCAGGATCTGAAGAATAAAAAGAAATAATATCTCCCTCTTTCACCTCTGCCGGCTCCGTCTTTCGCACGACAATGAGTGTGTCTGTTTCTAACGTTGGTGCCATACTTCCCGTCACAACCCGAAGCACTGTATAACCACCGATCTGCGGCACTTTTCCGGGTGCCGTCATGATCACAAGAAAGAGAATGAAAATGGCACCAATGATAATTCCAATGGAAATGATATTTACCAGTGTTAACCAAACTTTTTTCATCTTCTGCTACTTTTCTTCCTCATTCTTACGTGTTTTGCGTCTCTTAAATGGACGGAATCCGCTGCGTTCCTGACGGTTTTCTTCTGCTTTTACAGCATTCTGTTCTTTTGCATCTGCCTTTTCCTTTTCAAGCGTTCTTACTTTGCGCTCAGATTTTCTTAAATCATCTTTTACTTTTTCTAGTTCTTCCGCCATTTTCTTATATTTCTCAAGTGCTTTTCCTGCTTCCTTTGCTGCACTCTCCCGTGTTTCCCGCTCAAGCTTCATCTGCGCTTCGGCTTCTGTCTGCACTTCTCTCAGTTTCTGTGCGGATTTCTCCTGTGCATCTCTAAGCTGCTGTGCAGCATTTATCTGCACTTCATTCATCTGTGCCTCCGCCTGTTTCTTCACTTCTTCTAACTGCTGTCTGTGCACTGTCTCTATCTCTTCGGCTCTGCTCTGTGCCGCGTCTAATTTCTCCTGCATCTCATTTTGCACTCTGCTCACAGACTGCTCGGCTTCGTCCTCAGCCATCCGCACACGCTCATCAGCTTCTTCTCTGGCAGTCTGAATCTCCTGTGCTGCTTTTTCCTGCACTGCAGCAAGTTCTTCCGCCGCCTTCGCCTGCACTTCCTCTTTTGAGGTGCGTTCTGCCTCAAGCTGTGCTTCCATGGCACTCTTTTCGTCCTCAACCTGCTGCTTCATCTCTTCTAACATTTCAATCTGCTGGTTCAGGGAATCTAACTGCCACTCCATATCTGACAGATTATTTTCCAGTTCCTCACAGCGCTCTGTCTGCTCTTTTAACTTTGCTTCCGCTTCAAGCTGTGCTTCTGTCACTTCCTCTACAAATACCTGACGGATCTCCACGTCCTCGATATTGCAGTCATCCACAATTTCTTCCTGAATCTTTTTCACAAACTTTGGTTTCACCGGTTTGCGCTTTTTGGTGGCAATCTCCGTCATTTTTCTTGGATCTGATTCCAAAAGGCTCTTAAACACCGTGTAATTGGTAATCATATTAATATACATCTGCACCAGATACTCTTCATCAAACTCCAGTGCCGTATCCTGTGCCTCAATGGTATATCCGACTTCGTCATAATTTTCAATAAACTGCCACAACTTATAACAGGTGCGGTAATCCGGGTCTTTCATCATCAGGTTGGTCCGCTGGATCGGACTGTGCACCCTGGCGCATCCACTCATAATATCACAAAACGCACTGCTTCTTAATGTTCTTGACATACGACGCACACGGTCGATCCGTTTGAAGACATCCATATTATCCGTGTCATTTTCCACATAACTCTGACGGTTTTTGATCGTCATCTCCACTTTATAGGAGATTTCCTCATATGCATCATCCACTTTGCTCTCCATGCTCATGGTATTGCAGGTTTCATCCCCCGTAGACCAGAAGATGACATCCGTACGTTTATCTACGAATGTAAACAGACGTTGAATGAGGTGATAGACAAAACGGTTTTCATACAGATCAAAGCTTTCCTCGGTCGTCACATTTAACACATGTGTCGGCTGAATTTCTCCTGCCGGATTCATATTGATAAACTGTGTGTTCTGGCTTAAATGTCTCACGCTCTCAGACGTGATCTTCTTTGCCAGTGCCACCGGAACAACCTCCTCCGTTGTCGCAATAAACCGCCGTGGCTTATCCACGATGTTAAAAATCGCCTGAACCCCTTCCTCCACAACGGTCAGCCAGCGTTCATCCACCACTTTATGTAAAATTCTGTTTTTCTGCTGCAGCGTATTATTTCCCGCCTGCACCATCTCATACAGATACTGGAAATACCGGTCGTTTTCCAGCGTCCGCTCCACTCGGTTTGTATACTTCGAATATAAATCATTGATCGTATTCGCCATTTTTCTCTAGCTCCCTGCTCTTAATACAAGTTCTGGATTCTTCTCAAGTACGCCTTGCTGTCCTGCATACCGGTTTTTCCAAACGTTTTATCAATGTAATTAATCAGCCCCGTGATCTCATCGCGCACAAAGCTGACATTCATACTCTCAAACTTCTTTAACACTTTACGGGCAATGATGTAGTCCATGCCTCCTAATTCCGTGCCGCCACAGGCAACATACACCGGAATAAAATCATGTAACTGTTTCACAATACGGTTACCAAAAGAGAGTTTGAAACGTGTAATGAGGTATTCATCCAGCTTCTGCATTTTTTCTAACAGCTCTTCGCTGATCGGATAATCCTCTTTTGCCTGTAAAAACATTGCCTGCAGATGCTCTGCTGTGACAAAACATTTCGGTTCCGGCTCACACTCAAACGCATCTGCCCTCTCATTTAACTCGATCGGCATTGCACGGTCATAAACTTTATCCGTGATGGTAAAAGTGGAATCATCATTGTTGGCAGTTCCGATAAACCATGTGGAATAGGAAACCTGGATTTTTCCATCGTGAAGCAGTTCCGGATCTTCCTCCCACTCGGTCGGTACAAGATCTAAAATCCATTCATCTTTGCTTGGCATCTCGAGTACGGAAAGCATCTCTGCAAAATAATACTCAATACGCGCAAGGTTCATCTCATCTAACACGATAAGCGTCGGATCTTTCCGGTAGTTTGCCTCATATAAGGCACGCAGAAACTCTGTCTCATTAAAACGTTTCGAAAATTCATTAAAATATCCCAAAAGCTCTGTCCTGTCACGGAAAGACGGCTGGACAGAGATAATCGTTGCCGGGTTGTCCATATATCGGCTGAATGAGTATGGTAAACTCGTTTTACCGGTACCTGAAATACCTTCTAAGATCAGCAGTTTACTTGACGCCATACCTGCAATAAATCTGCGCACGATCTCCGGTGTGTAATATAAATGCATCTGGCTTGCCGCAAATTTACGATAACCCTCCGTAAATTCTTCCAGTGTGATCTCATTATTATATGCCGGGAACTCATAGTTCCTATATCTATCATCCACAAGCGTAAGCTTTGGAAAACGATGTCCGGTAAAAGCTGTCTTCGCCTCGGAGACAACTGCCTGAATGACCGGAGCTTTTGTTGCATCAAGTGTTCCATCTTCATTGTACTGCGGTGCCGGCATTGCGGCTGCTACTGCACTGCCCGCAGCCACTGCACTGCCTTCTGCCACCGGAATTGCAGCATCTGCAGCAACAGCTGCTCCGGTCGCTGCCACTTGGCCAGATACAACAGCTGCTCCTCTTGCTGTCACATTTCCTCCTGAAGTCACATTCTCAACAGTCGGAATCTTATCGTCTGTCAGTGCAGACGCGCCCATATATGGTATACGCTCTGTTCCTCCCATTGCATTTACTTTCAGTGCAAGAATACTGTTTTTCTCATCTATTAAGGAAAGCACCTGTTTGTTCAGTCTTCCGATCTCTTTATACAGTGCCGCATTGTCCGTCTTGTCCGCCTTTAACTGATGGCGCAGGATCATCCGTCTGATGATCAGAACGATCAAAAGAACCGGGATTGCAATCAGTATCAGCATCAAAAGGATTGCCAGAATCTTTGCAAAAATATTTAATGTTGGAAAATATGTTGTAAAGATCAGGAAATAATCTGCCCATCCTGTGATAAGCAGCTTTAAAAATGCCGCCAGCCATACCACAATGTTGTAGATCACCTGGGAAATCAATTCATATGCAAACTTTAGAAATTCACTCACGTCTGTTATTCCTCCCCGCTTTATTTTACCGCCTCATTCTGCTTTTCTTCGTCTGTACTGCTCTTTGCCATCTCTGCCTCTGCCGCTTCCCTTGCCTTCAGCTTTGCAAGTTCCACCTCTTTTGCCGTCTCAATAGCGACTTCTTTTTTCAGGCGGATACTGATCATGATCAGATGATAAACCTGATAAATAAAGAAGATCAGCATTGGGAAAACGATCACAACTAAAAATCCGACACTGCTGGAAATGAAATCCATCACTTTCCCGGCACCTTTGATGTGTCCGACATACTTACCAACGATATCTCCGTCCGAGATCACATGGGTATCTGTGATTCCCTGATTGTTATCACCAATGGTCGTATAACTTCTGATCGCACCTGTGCCCTCGATACTCTCAATGCGGTGTGTATTGAGCGCATACTGGTTTTCAATGATCGTGTGGAAACAGATAATGTCTCCCTCTTTTAACGTTGTTGTATCACAGGTATGAATAAAAATAAGGTCACCTGCTGCAAACGTCGGCTGCATGGAATCGGATCTGACAACCAGTGGGGTATATCCAAACAGATTTGATACCTGCTGGTCGTCTTTTGTCGCCATTGTGGTAAACGCATACAGGGCCGCCACAAGAATGACGATCCACAAAATCGCACTTAATATAATTGTTCCTATTCGTTTTACTGCTTTCATCTTCATTCTCCCTTGTATCACTTCTCTATGCAGAGATTAATCTTCATCACCGGTCTGTTCCTGCGAAAATGGCTTTCCATCCAGATCCGTTCCGTCAAAGCGGAGCCTGATCTCATAATCCGCATTCCGCAATGCGTCCGTACATGCCGGATCCGTTCCTTCCAGCCAGATATGCACTTTTACTTCCTTGTCCTCTTCTTTTTTCAGGGAGAACAAAAGCTGCTTTTTCTCTCTGTTTTTCCCCGGATCATACACCGTGGTCTTTCCGTCTGCGATAAATGCGATCCGCATTGCCTGTGGCAATTCCGGATTTTTGGAATTCACCGCGGTTCCATCCACCTCATCCTCACTGCTGTTTTCCTCTGTCAGGTGCACCAGCATATCTTTCTCTCCCATAAAATGCAGGGTAAATTCCAGATAAGCGCCGCCTGCCGGATCCACAACCGCTCCGTTTTCATAGGTAAACCGTTTATAATCTGAAGTCGTCACCGGTTCTAAGGGAACATCTTCCATGGAAAACCCTTTTTCTTCCAGAATCCTCTGGCTGATGTCCTCGAATGTTAATGTTTTCACATACTCCTCGATTGTCTCGTGCGGGTCAAGATCCATACGAAGATCCACACCTGTGATCAATTCCAGACTCATCGTCCGCACTCTGGCATTATCCGCAATGGAAAACCATGCGACGGTCACTGCCGTCAATGCAACAAGTGCCATCATAGATAACAGAATTGAAGTTTTCAGAAGGCTTTTCTGCGTTTTTTTCTTATTCTCCTCCATCTGTTATCCCTCCCCCCTGTCCAAAACTCCATAAAAAGCAAGATAAAGATCTGCCTGGTCCAGTTCTACCGAAGAGGAGCAGTCCGGATCACACCCTTCCAGATAAAAATAAATATCCAGCTTGTAAACCCGGTTTAATTCCATCTGTAACAATGGTTTTTCCGGCAGTTTCATGCCATTATTTTCAAAAGATACGGTATAGTCTTCCACCGGAAGGCTTGGATCTGCCACCGCTGAAACTCCGCCACCCTGATACTGTAATACCTCATTTTTTCCCAGTGTCACTCCACCAACAACCGTGTTGTAAACCTGTCCGTCTCCCTCATTCTCCTTTTCACTGAGCCGTAAGATCACCCGTGTGGACTTATCATCATCGAATGCCAGCCCTAGTCTGGAAGCATTTAAAAGCTCTCCATCCACATCCTGCCCCAGTAATCCATCACTCTGATCCAGATAAAGATTCAGTCGGCTGCTCTCATCATGTCCCTGCCCCTGTGCCATCAGATAGATCCTTCCGTGATAAATATATTTTTCATTTTCTACCCGCTCAAAAGACGCTGCCATTCCACCATCCGTAAAAGGAGCATAGACAAACTCCGTGAGATCAACAGTGGACACCGGCATTAATACCTTCTCATCCTGATCATTGACCTGTGTGATCCCACATTCTCCCACAGATGAAAATCCACCGCTCTCAGAACTACTCAAAAGCAGTTCCAGCGTTTTTTCCCCGGTTCTTGCTGTCACTGTGTCTGTCGACACCGACTTATTCGATGAAAACCATGCATACGTTGCTGCCGTAAACGCAAGAACCGCCATTATGGTCGTAACACTCAGAAACACCATCCTGAAAATGTGTCTCATTCCTGTCTCCTTCCTATTCCATATCCGAAGCAACTCCGGCAAATGCCAGTCTCACTTCTGAATCTATCTTCTGTACCTCATTGATGCACTGCTCATCGCAGCCTTCCAGATACAGCCAATATTCAACGGTTGCCACCTCGTCTGCCTGTAAAGACATTAACATGGAAGTTCCCGGCTTATATTCATTTTCACTACCTGTTTTCTGCGCCATATACGCCCCGATCACAGCTGCCGGATCATTTCCATAAACCGGTACGCCATTTTCCGTAATCCCGGAAACAACGACACCGGTGCGCTCTGTCGTCTGTGCAGACCTCACATTTCCGGCTCCGCCTAAATCATCCAGTTTAAAGATCAAAAAGTCTGTTCCCTCTGCGGTTGTGATCTTCATGCCAAGGCGCATTGCCTCAAGCATCTGCGCTTCTGCTCCGAGTTCTAATTCTTCTCTGTTAAAATATACATTGCAGGGTGCATACAGACATTGTAAATATACTGTCCCATGCATAACATAATCCCCTGCTTTTTCTGTCACATCCTGATACAGCACTGTGATTCCCTCTTTGGTCTGTGCCGTCCCCTCGTAAAAATGTTCCAGATCTATCGTTGAAACCGGCTGCAATACATCCGGATCATCTTCCAATTTTAATTCACAGGTCTTATCAAAAGGACCTGTTTTCTCAAGTCCAATATAAAGTACCGTATCACCGCTGCTGACCGTACCGCCCATTGGTGTCACATTGGTGGAAGCCATGCCGGATAACGTAAACCACGCATAAGTTGATCCGGTGATCAAAAGCAGTGTAAGCATGATTCCAACGACACTGAGCACAAACGAATGTTTCAGCTTTGTGCTTTCTCTCTCCATTATGGCTTCCTCCTCCCCTTTTCCTTCTTGTCAGGCAATTGTCTGTGTTCTTTTATTCTGCGCTGCCAACTCCCGCAAAAGAAATTGCAACGTTTTTTAAGGTCTGGTTGCAAAGACTTAAGGTACAATCCTCATCGCATCCTTCCAGCCAGATGTAAATCTCAATCTCTACCGGTGTTCCATAGTCTCCGGAATTTCCGGAAACCGTACAAAGTTTTAAGGCATCTCCTACTGTCAAAACGCCTGTCTCTTTATTATAATTACAATATGCCGCTTTTGTGTACGGCTGAAACGGAACTGTTGTTCCATCTTTTTTTGAAGCATCCAGTACAAACCCTTCCTGCCCCGTCGCAGTATTGTACTCTTTCATTGGATTCTTCTTATCACTGATCTCAAAAATATATTCTCCTGCCACCCCGGCATCTTTTCCCGGTTGATGTACGACCAGTCCAAGGCGGATTGCCGATGAGATTGGCAGATCCTCACCACTGTCTTCAAAACCGATATCCGATATATAAATTCCGGTATCCGTTCCATTGGTACGAAGAAAAAGACTGGTATGATAATAGTCCTTCTCCCCTCCTGCACCAAATCCATTTGCCACCATCGGTGCCTGATTTCCATTTCCTTCCACAAAATCCGTTGCCTTCTGAAATCCTCCGGTAATACGGTTTGTGGAAACCGGAACAAGCCTTCCCACAAAGCTTTCCATCACTGCGGAAGCCCCATAGACTCCGTCGTAGCTATTGCTGATCTGCAGGCTTCCACCTGCGCCTGCCGCCATGCGCACATTTGTCGTCCTGCGGCTGGTATTATAAATATACCACGCATACGTCGCAGATGCCACTGCGAGCAGTGCAATGAAAAACGCAAGAAAAGACGAGGTGAGCCTGTATTTTAATATTTTTGTTTTCTTTGTTTCCTGTTTCTTTCTTTTCATAATAATATGGCTCACCTCCCTTCTCTGTAAAAATTGTTTTGGCAATGCGAAAAATGTTACTCTACAAATTCCGGACGGATCTTTGCGAGGGTGTAGATGAGGTAATCGCTTTCCGGATCCGGCTGGTCTGAGGCCGTACCGTTCTTATCCACGACTTCTGCCCTCAGTTCCACCTTATAATTGGAATAAAAATGCTGTTTCTCTTCCACATTATCCACGCGTACCAACAGATTCAGATTCTGTATAAATACATCTCCATCAAACACTCCATCTGTCGTCTTTAATTTACTGTTCTGTTCATCCCAGTAAGCTTCTTTTGGAATACTCCAGCTCCAGGTTCCAGTTGTCTCATCAAATTGTACCTCTGCCGCCCCCGGAGATACAAGTTTTATATCCATATAATCTTTTGCATCCTTGGTAAGCGGAGCTTTATAATTTTCTGTATTTCCATCCTTTTCATCCTTCTGGCTGACTGTCAGCGAAAATCTTACTTCTTTTGAATCTCTTAACAGTGTCTCCAGCTTTGGGATCATGGACAGATCATACTCTGCTGTCGTAGATATGATCACATTCTTCTTATCCCGATCGAGGTTTTGTCCCAGATCGTATGGATTGATGCCGAGCTGGTTTACATCATCAGCATCGTATGTCAAGGTTGATTTTACTGACGAATTGCGGTAATACTTCACATTTGTCTGATCATATGTTAATAGCGCACGGTTACTGCTGTATGCCAGACTTTCTTTTTCAGTTGAGATCTGTGACACATAGCCAAGCTTTGCATACTCTTCCGGCGCGTCTTTCACCAACGATGCTGCCGGAATCACATCAAGTCCTGCTGCCGGAAGTTCTGCCTCTAAAACTGCTCTCACATAAAAGGTGCTGTCTCCGCTCTTATTATTCCCTTTTACAATGCTTCGGATCTGCTGCAGATTCACTGCCTTTTCAAGGGTACCATCCTCTGATAATGGTAATTCCATATTATATCCTTCTGAAATCCATGGATACTCAACAGCTGGATCTTCTACACCGGTCTGCTTCCAGTTATCCGTTGAACTGTCATATTTGTAACAGGTTAACTGATCTCCGGATTTACTGTAGACATAAAACTTGACTGTTCCTTTTGTTCCTGCCGGGAACTGTGCAGTATCTGCCTTTTCTGTGCCATTCCCACTGGTAACAATACTCAGATTTCCTGTAAACTTCAAGAACAAATTATCCGTACTATTATAAACTTGTTCATTGGAAAAAGTGATCGTATCTAAAATATCTACTGTCAGCTCACTGTCTCCCAGCTTGATTTCTTTTCTTGCCGGGTTTCTTTGATCCTTATCCTCCAGACTCTGTGTATATCCACTTGATATCTGAAATGTACTTGCCGTATCTATGTGGTTATCGACCTGTCCTTTTCCATTATCATTCTTTTTCCTTAATGTGTCCGTCAGATGCATTGGAATATTTCCATTTACGCTTGTAGTAATGTATCCATTGATCGGTTCTTTTCCTGCTGTTTCCGGAAATGTGATCACGAGATAATAATTTTCATTATGTATATGATCATCCATCGTCACCGTGTACTTGTCTAACTTTGAAACATCCTCTCCATCCTGCGGAAGCCTATAATACCTGTCGTCTATTTTTACGGTTGGACTGATACCACTGGCTGGCGTTCCAATATTGTCTACTATATTGCCATTTACATCCAACGGTTTTCCATCTGCGTTTACTGCGATAAACTTTCCACTGCCTGACTTTTCTGCCTTAGCTTCCAACGCTTCACCGATACTTAAATTCTTATATGCAGTGACTCCATCAGATGCCTTAAAATTACTGTAAAGTAATTCCAGCCTTTTTTGTTTTTCCTCTGTCACAGTATAAAAATATGCTTTCTTATTCTTATCCTGACAATCTACTAATGTAAACTGTGTTCCGGCCGGGATTTTTCCTCTTTGTAAATGAAACTCTATGCTCTTTGCAAAAGCCTGCGTCACATCACCACCGGCATCCACATAATTCTGCCAGCCAAATGCAGATACTTCTCCCAGAGAACTATTATACGCATATGTCAGATACCCTGTCATGGCATTTCCAAAGCTGTCAAGAATATGTCCTGTCAGATTTGCATAGTCGTCCGCTTTGAAATGTGTACCATAACTCAATGTTGCGGTAAAATCCAATTCCAGCACACGGCGGACCATGATTGGAACCTGCACATGATATTTGTGTCCATTCTCTGTAAATGTAACCGTAAGTAATGTAAAACGGTTTTTCTGATTATCATAATCCGTTGCATCTGCCTGAAATGACATCTGGTTTTTCCCGTTATTATTAATTTGAAGTGCCGGCGTATCATTTGAAGCCCTAAATTGTCCTGTAACTGCATTGTAATTATATACCTTTGCCTCTGCAGTCACATGCGTTCCATTCGTTCCATTTAATAATTTTGCCTGTGAATATCCTCCGTTTGTGACAATATCCAGATAATTATCTATCTTATCACTTTCATTCCCTGTGAGCATCAATACCGGGAAATCTTTTGCTGCTTCTACCAGCTGATTTTGATTATAAGTAGAAAATACTGTCGAAAAATCAAATCCATCCGGGTTTTCACTGCTCTTTAACGTAACTCCTGTAGCATTATAAACAAATTTTCCATCCTGCTGTGTTCCTGCCTCTTCCAGAATCTTCTGTGCTTCCAGTCTGAATGTATTTCCATCCGCACTCCATGAAGTGCTGTCACCAAAAAGGTATTTTTTTGTTCCATCTGTATCCACGACACTCATGGAATTTTTCGGACTTGTGACAACATACGGTGCAACACCTTCTGCACCTAAGAGCCCGGCTGTTCCAGCAGTTGGATTCTGGTTTCCGGCTGTCATGGAAGCTCCTTCGTAATCAGCGAGAGCGATGTAGCCGTTATTCGAAATATTCTCCTCACTTGTCAGCCGTGTCTTATCATTATTAGCAGTGCTGTTTCCTTTCACACTAATACCCGCCATATATAAATTATAACCAGACGAATTTGGCTGCTTTGCACCGAAAATAAGCCCGGCTTTTCCACCAGCTGCTACACTGACCTGATCCAATAATATATTCGATCCATAGATTCTTCCATTTGCAGCGCTTATAATTCCTCCGGCATACTGACCACTGATTTTTGTATTCGTCAATTTTGAATCAAAAATTGAAAGTCTTGCATCACGTGTGTTCGTAATAGTACCAGCAAATCCGCCATAATAACCTAAATTATTATTTTCCGATCCTATAGTGGAATCTAAAACGATACATGCCTGTAAGGTAAGTGGCTGAGCAAACCGAAGCAAGCCGACCATACCACCTGTAGAAACTCCCTTTCCGCTTCCGGCTGCATGAATCCCCTGTGAAACACATCCGGTTATCTTCATCTCTGCTGACCCACTGCTGCGAGAGCCTTCCACGATGCCAATCATTCCACCAAGCCCACCTGTAGCATCCTGCAGCTTAATATTCTCCGCCCTGCAATTTTGTAATTCCAATATTTTTCCGGATATGTTGGTATACCCGATCATTCCACCAGCTGCAGTCGTTCCACTGATCACTTTATCCGATGTGTCACTCTTTTTCATTTCTATAAGGTATACATAGCAGTTATTCTTCTGTATGCTTCCCACAACTCCACCTGCGTATCGTGCTTTGTTATTTTTATCCGAAGAATTTATAAAGGTTATATCCTGCAAACAGGCAGTGTATAATGTCTTATTTGTATTCTGATATACATCACTTATGGATAAGTTTTCATCATTGACATATAATGCTGTGGCAACAGCCCCAAATATTCCTCCTGCGTATGTGTCTATAGTCGTATTCGTGTTATTGATCACGATAGAAGAATCCTTTCCGACTGTTTTATAAGCTTCTTCTGTTACTGAAACTGAACTCCTGACGCTGTCATTTATTCCAAAACTAATTCCTTTTTGATTACAAAATAATCCACCCACCATGCCACCTGCTGCATATTTGGCTGTTACTCTTAAATTATCATATTTACAATTAACAAGATTCACTCCAAAACTGTTATTATCTCCTCCTTTCTTACTTACATTCAATAACTGACCAACACCACGATTTACGGCACTATTTCCAAGTCCTGCACTTCCCATCAATCCTCCGGCACTGATTGGTCCGGTAAAATTGCTGCGTGATATCGCTATGTGCTGAAATACATAGGATGCTTTTTCATCATTTCCAAGTGAATTCTGCGCACTGTTTCCGGCGAAACCACCTACCCCGACACAATACTTTCCCTGCTCTGGACTCATATTGGAATCTCCGCTTGCCGCATTACCATCTGCATTACAGTATGACATGGAAATGGTAGAATCATTAATCGTCAGATTTCGTGCCAGAATTTTATCTGTCAGTTCAGTTGCTTTTGCTGCCCAGATGAGATTGAATACTCCGCCAAAGGAAATTCCATGAAAATCATCCTCTGCATACTCTTTCATCTGCATATCTACCTTGATCGTACTTTTATTCCCATTAAATCCTTTTACAAACGGTTTGACATAAACAGTTCCCAACACATTCGACCCTGCATTTACCGCATTCGAAAGGTATCTTGCTGAAATACCCTGATATCCATTTTTGTACCCTGTCATATCATAAGTACTATTGGAACTCAATTGGAAATCAACCTTATTCCGGTTTCCATTACTATAACCGGCAACCAGAAATGTCTCTCCATTACTGTATTTTGTGATCAAATAGGGTGCATTACCTTCTGCCGGAACGAGTGTATCATCCTTTATTGATTTTTTAAAATCCTCTGCTGCTTTATTGTCTGTTTTTCCAACATATTTATAAGAAGCATTACGTATTTTTCCATAGATGCCATTACCAAATTTGTAATTGGAATATGACTGTGCCGTTCCATAATAAGCATAAGTTCCACCTGCACCTGCCGCTCCACTATTTATGATCGCAGACATAAGCAGCAAGCCCTGCGCATTCTGAATCGTTACGGTATAGTCGTTATTCGCATTTACATTCGTAGTTATATCTTTACCTGTAGTGTTGTAAGTTAATTGATTAATTTTATAATTCTGTGTTCCATTATCAATCACACAGCCTTCGCTGAACGCATAACCATCTAATACCCTTCCGACATAAGGATTCACGTACAGACTTGTTCCATTTTCAAGATGACTGGCTGTTAATCCTGTGAAGGCTGTGTCACTTTTAGCATTTATATTGCGGAAAATCACGCCTCCACCTGAAACAGAGCCAACATATCCGCCTGCCTGGATCAGATATTTTTTATCTTCATCCAACTTCAATTGCGGGTCTGAAGCCAACGTCAATTTCCAGCCTGTATCCATCGAGACTTTTACATTGTCAATGATATTATCTCCACCCATAATGCATCCGATCACACCACCAAAGAAACTCTTTGGCTGATAGTCATCTGCATCCGGTTTCTGATAGGTAAGTATTTTACCTTTTTCGGAATATTGAATCGTAATATCTTTTACGACACTTCCATAACTGTATACAATAAAACCATTTGCAATATTATCTCCGCCTATTTTTACCGTGGAACCATTATTGCTTACCACTACTCCGCGGAATGGATAAAGTTCTGTTCCCAATCCGGCAAAATTTTCCAACTCAAGAACTTTATTTTTGGCAGCATCAGTATTTTCTTTTGCCCCGATATCATAATAAGCACTGAGAATATAACAGTGTATCATATCATTAGAAACAGTTTTTCCGGTCTTCTGCCAGCTTTCTACAGTATTTCCGTTATTATCCATACCATTCTGCTTCTGTACCTGATACCATCCGGTTCCATCATATTCATAAACACTGTCTGTATCCGCAGGTGTCGTATGATGAGCAGACTGATCACCGGTAACCTGTACCTTCCAACCGGTCTGCGGTGTGGCAGTTGCAATATAATCTGCAATGGTTTTCATCTCCAAAGCTGTTGTGATTTCATATGGGTGTCCATATGTTCCGCAGCCTTTCAGTAAATCAGCAATACGCTGATTAACTTTGATCTCGTGAGAAGCCTTACTTTGTTTATCATAAGTATGAACATATGGCAGATATGCTTTAAAGTCCGGACAGTTCTCCCCTGTATTGTCCGGATTCTCATACCGCACATATCCCTCAGACTGACCATATGTCTGCTCATCATAATACCAGTGCTGCAGATTCTCATATTCCACTGAATCGCTGATCTCACTTCCATATGTTACGTCATGCCCGTGAACTGTTCCATTCCAGTCTTCTGACTTATAAAAGTTATAAATAGCAGTTCCGATTCCACCACTCTTATATTGAAAACTCTCTAAAAATGTTGCATGCGTAAAAATACCACCATTACCATACGGTTTGTCTGGGAATTTCATTTTATTAAATGTTAAAGAAATCTGCGTTTTATCTGATCCTCCAATATTTCCCAGCAGACTTGAACCTGCCGGTTTCTGCGGACTATCCCCATATCCGGCTGCCTTTACATCATTGAAAACCAATGTCGTATAGCTTCCTGTCTGATTTATCAGAATTGGTGCATAATCTGTTCCTGCATCCGTAACTCTAAAAGCTGAAAATTCTACGTTGGAAAACTTTAAGGTATGAAACCTTTGTGGTGTTACAGCTGCATTTCCCTCTATATTACCAAAACTTAACACACCTGATGTTCCATTGACTTTTCCAATGGTTCCCTGAAACGTCACATTTTCTACGATTGTAGTTACATCTTCACTGCTTATCATATTACGGAACAATCCACCATGCATTGCATAATGCTGCGTATGTGCGGTATTATTCCCCTGCATACTTTTATTGGATTTTTCCTTTTCCTCTATTGTCTCATTTGCAAATTTAATGTCAGCATTCTGAATCGTCATTGCACCGACATCAACCGGATAATAGCTGTACCCGGTTAAATCTATTGTTGCTTTTGAAGCTGCATCTGTGCC
>ERZ1034847.538-NODE-538-length-15541-cov-68.544434_pt1 | contig 15541 bp, 22 predicted proteins | sample MGYA00520633_ERZ1034847 | MGnify/ENA primary metagenome ERZ1034847 (study PRJEB33766, sample SAMN09781732) | gut metagenome | biome: gut microbiome | host: Homo sapiens | place: Madagascar | study: EMG produced TPA metagenomics assembly of the PRJNA485056 data... | reverse complement strand
TAATGATGCAAATGTTCATAATTTGTTAACACATATGCACCCGCACTGTGGTATAATAAGCATAGAAAGGAGCGTGTACAAGATGAAAATAATTAAACTGCCAGTTGAATACATTCGTTTTCTGAACGAAGAAAATCATGTAGTATATGGACGCTTTGAATACTGGATGTTTCTGAAATCTCATAACGGGTACGGCTGGCGCGTCGGTTACATGCGCCGCAATATCAAAACCGGAGATACAGAAGAGGTGAAATTGGTATGACACTGAAAGACTATCACAAGTTTACTTTGGGCACATCCGACCATCTGACCCGCTGCCGCGTGTTGTGGGGCGGCGGTGAAATCATGAACGACTATTTTAGTCGTCTGGGCGATATTGGGCAGAATATTAAAATCCGTTCGGCTCGATACGATGAAAAACACGACGTTTTGACTGCATATGCATCAGATAAGGGCTTTGTTGAATACCGCAATGCGTTGCGGCATTGGCAGCATCAGGAAAGGAGATATAGCAAGTATGACCACAAGAAACAAGGCGGCGTTTAAAGTATGCCACATTTACGTATATCAGAGCAATAAAGGTTCATGGAATGCGTCAAGCTGTGTCTATGTAGACCCCCGCCAGATACGCAAGTTTTATGATTGCATTCGCACATGTCTTGCGGGGGCTGCAGATTGTGTGCTAGAGGAAACTTTGGACGGATTTAGAATAGAGGTGTATCAGTAATGTTATTAGATATGCTGTATTTGTTCGGTGTTTTTCCGGCTGTATGTTTGGGGTTTGCGGTGTTGATTGCACTTTTTGTTATCTGGTTATTGGGGTTCGAGACGATTAAAATTTTAGAAAGAAGGTTTTTTGATGGCACGAAGCGCTAAACATTTGCCAAAGTATGCTCCGCAGTCGTGGAGCTACTACAGCCCCGACGCTACCGACCCGAACCGGCTCACAAATGCGGAGCTTGTAAAGGTCATCCGCAAGGCAGCAAAAGCCGCAAATCAGCGATTGCGTGCCCTTGAAAAAAGCGACGTTATCAATACCGCAAAAACAGGCGCGTACAAGTACGCAGAAAGCCAGATGCCGGGCAAAATAAAGCCCCGTTTTAATGAGCGGCCCAAAGAGGGCGCGGACAGAACGACGCTCAAGCATATGTATCTGCAGTTACGTGAATTTATGACGATGAAATCAAGCACCGTCACAGGTGTGAGAGCAATCAAGGATGCACGGTATCAAACCGCCGTGCAGCGTGGTTTCAAGGGCACACAAGAACAATGGGATATGGCTGTTCAAAAGTTTTTCACCAAAGCAGCAGAAAAGCTTTTCGATAGTGATAAAATTTATGATGTTATCACCGGCAACAACACCGACGTGTTGGAAGATATCATAGCGGCAGACCGGGACGACCAAATAACCAAAGGTCAAGCGCTGCTAGATTATGTAAGGAGAATTACATAAATGAGAGAGACGCAAGGTGTATTGGTTAGCGAGTATTTAAGTGAATATTTGCCGCGCCTTGCCTACCCGCGAAAAGTCAAGCGCACCAAAGGCCGGAAATATATGTCAAGCTATTTGGACGTAACAGCAACGTTTGACATTGAGACCACCAACAGCGTTACAGACGGTTTTGCGTACAGCTGGCAAACTTGTATTGGTGGCGTGGTCATTGTCCCCCGATACTTTGAGGACTGGGCAGAAATGCTTGAAACTCTGGTAGATAAATGGGGCGTCAATGAGAAGAACCGGCTTGTGTTGTATGTTCACAATCTGGGTTATGAACATCAATATATCATGCAGCTGTTAACGGCCCGCTGGGGACTGGCTGATAGCCTGTACACGAAAAGCCGCAAGCCCCTGTACTTGCGCTTTGATAATGGCATAGAATTTAGGGACAGTTTCAAGCTGTTTCAAAAGAGTCTTGCCAGAGCAACAGAAGGGTGCCCGCACGCAAAACTCGCAGGCGACCTTGATTATACTGTATATCGTACCCCTGATACACCATTGACAGATACGGAATTTGCGTACTGCGTCAATGACGTGTTGGGTCTGTATGAAGCAATTGAACGTCTGAAAGCAGAGCATGGATACAATCAGGCGACAATTCCATATACTAATACAGGCATGGTTATAGAAGCAGTGCGCAAGGAAATCATGCCAGACCGACGATGCATGGCAGCTATCAAAGCGCTGCAGCTTGACCGCGAACAAATGGGGCTTGCATATCATTGCATGGCGGGCGGTGACACGCACGGCACGCGCTGGCGTGCCGGTCGTACCTATGCCAATTGTAACAGCTACGATTTTAAGAGTGCGCACCCGTCGCAGCAGTTGCTTTGGAAGTTTCCAGCAGGCGCACCGGTGACGCTTCCCGCCGATTTGCTGGAAGAGGATTTAAAAAAATTTATCAAGGCCGGGTATGGATGGATAGCAAAACTTTGCATTATCAATCCCCGCTGCAAACCTGAATGCCCTGACCCCTGTATATCTTTCAGCAAGTGTCCGGATGTGTCCGGCCTTGATGAACTGGACAATGGGCGTGTGCTGGGGGCTGATGCTCTTTTCTGGTATTGTGATTCCAATGATTATCAGCGTTTTGTTGATGGGTACACCTATGACAAAATCGTTGCTGTGGAAAGCGTGGCGTTTCGGCTGGATTATCTGCCGGATTCTTTCCGCAGGACGATATACGAGAAATTCCGTGTAAAAGAGTCTGAAAAGGGTAGTCCTGATTATGCCTTTGCAAAAATTTGCGTTAATACGATTTTCGGTGCGTGTGCACAGAAAACTGTTCGGGACGAATACGGGTGCGACCCTGACACGCTGGAATGCACGCATAAAAGCTGGATTATGAATCTGCAGAGCAAAGACGATGCCGACATTCAGAAATCACAAGAGAAAAAGTTTCCTTTCTTGTGGGGCCTGTGGACGGCTTCAATGTCTCGTCTCAAGCTGTGGGACATGCTGAAACGTGTTGGATGGGAGAAAGTCATTTATTGGGACACGGACAGCTGCAAATTTGAGGGCGAAAAACAGCCCGCCATTGACGACTACAACGCCGTCATTCGTGCGCAGTGCGTTTTGCGTGATTGCGTGGTTGAAAAGAAAGACGGCAGCAAAGTCTATATTGGTGTCGCAGAGGACGAACACCCGAACGACCGGTACGGGATGCAGGCTTTCCGGTTCCTGCACGCAAAATGCTATGCGTGCATTGACGCTGACGGCACGATTGAAAGCACCATTGCGGGAGTAAGCAAGAAAGCAGGTGTAAAGGCTCTTGATGGCAGTATTGACAATTTGCGCGACGGGCTGTTGATATCCCCTGCAGGCGGTCAATGTCTGGCATATCATGATGAACCGATACGGCAACGAACCGACTTTGCAAAGCCCACGGTTTCCGCGTCGTGGGTGGTCATGGCTGACCGCGAATACCGGGTATCGGATGAACGCTCTTTACTTATGGAATGTGAGGTATCAATATGAAATTTTCTGATATTATGCTGTGCTGCGGCATACTGTGCATTATCAATGCAATATGTGTCAATTTGTATCGTTGTTCCCGGCTGGCTGGTTTGCAAAGGTCTGTTTGTTGTTGGTGTTAACTGTATTGCATTGGCTATATTGACGCTTGAATAGTTTTCACAAATTGTTCATAGTTTGTTAACACATCGTGGTGTGAAATATGGTATTATATAATCACAGAAAGGAACATACCAATACAGACAGAAAGGAATAATATCATGAAACAGTTTAAAGTATCTCAAGAAATCAAGAACGATATCAGCCGTTATGGTTATGCTTACGGCAGGATTTACCGCTATCAGAGCACCGGAAAAGACGCGGACGGCAACGAATTGGTTGCGCGGTATCCCATCTATCATATGACAGAGCACGGGAAGCGGCGCACCGCAGAAAGAGCCGCAGATTACTATGATTTGTGGGAATACGGTTATATCAAATATTAGGCCGATACCCCCGCGCAAGCGGGGTTATAATAAACACGACAGAAAGGAAAACACAATGAAACTGACAGGCTATTACATGACCGCAATTTGCAAGTTTGAGGATGGCATCAAGACCATCTGCGTGGTCGATGCACAGAACCGTGCGCAGCTGCTGGAACGTCTGAATGCAGCGTATCCGGGGCAGCGTTACAAGCTGTACGACTTTGAACGCACGAAGTTCAGCGCGGAAGTTCGGAACACGGATTTTGTTTCTATCCGGGACGTGCTGGCGCTGAACGAAGCGGACGGGGTGTTTTAATATGGAAAGTATTACGAAGGTCGAAATCTGGGAAGATATCGCGGGGAACGTTATCGGGCTTGTGTTCGACCCTGAGGGGGAGTTGACGAACGCGGTGCAGAATCTGGGGGCGCAGCAGCCGCTGCCCCGTCCCGCGCTGGTGGAAGCAGCGCGGCAGGCTTTTCCTTTTGCCCCCACGTATGACCCGCATACATTCGGTGAAAGGTCTCTTGCTGACCTGTATGTTTACTTACAGGCATACAATCACCATATCGCGGATATCTTCCCGGAAGCCCCGACCGCGCTTTATCCGGAACGTGCGACCCCTGCAGGGCTGCAGTTCCTTATTCGCTGGATGTTCTGAAAGGGGGTGAACATATGCAGGATATCAACAACAAGCTGGCTGCACTGCTCGAAAAACTGACGGATTTTTTTGAAAATTTCGTTGATGAGTTGACGGAAGTCAAGACGAACCAGACCGTCGAGATTTCCCATCTGCAGGCCATCGAAGCAAAGCAGGACACTATGATTGAACTGCTGCGGACTATCGCAGCCAACACTGCAAAGTAAATTGTTTTACATGGAACATCACCGACAGACAGAAAAAGGAGTAAATACTATGGCATTCGCAAAGAGTAACAATTCATCCTATCAGAAGAAATCTGCAGACAGCTCCCGCGTCACCGTGGAAATGCTGCACAATCTGCATGCCGTCGTGCGCAACGTGCGGCAGGTTGCCGATAACTGTTTGACTTTCACCCTGCGGCTGTACGGTATCGACCTTTATAGCATGCGTCTGGTTGAAGGGCAGAAAGGCGCTTTCATCACCGCCAGCGCACAGAAGGGCAAGGACGGGAAGTACTATGATAACTTCCGTGTTTACTTTGCCGATGATGCCGCAAAGGCCGTTGAGGATGCCGTGCGCAAAGCATACGACACGAACGCAAGCGAAGTTGAGGTGTAATATGAGCAGGCGCAACAAAGATATTGCGCTTGACCTGTATACCGGCGACGGCTGGGTTAATATCCCGGCTGTCGCCGCTTTAGGTTGCTGGTGCAATATCATTATCGGCAAACGTCAAGTTGGTAAAACGTTCGGCACGCTGAAATATATGTTGGACGAAAACAAGTATTTTCTCTATATGCGCCGCACCGTGAACGAGCTGCAGGCCGTCGCCGCTGACCCGGACTTGAACCCCTTTAACGCGCTGCAGTCCGTGGGCTATGATATCGGCATTCTGAAAGCTGGTAAAATTTCTTATGCCATCGGCGATATCGAATATACGGACGAAGAGGACAAAGACGGGCGCAAGAAATGGCACATCGGCAATAAGCGTGCCGTCGGCATGGCGCTGCCGTCAATCGCAGGCATTCGCGGCTTTAACGGTAATGTTTTTTCAGACCTTGTTTTTGATGAATTTATCCCTGAAAGAATCATTGCAAAGCGCAAGGCTGAGGGAGAGGCACTTTTAAATGCTTATGTTACTGTGTGCGGAAACAGAGAGCTTGAAGGAAAGCCGCCCTTGCGCATGTGGTTGCTTGCAAATGCCTTTGATATTTCAAGCCCGATTCTTGAACAGCTGGGATGCACCGACCTTGTGGCGAAAATGTCAAGGAGCGGAAAAGAATGGTGTATGACCGAAACCGGGGTGTTTATTGCAATGCCCCACAGCGACCGTATCAGCGACCGCCGCAAGCAAACCGCCCTGATGAAACATCTTGCGGGCAAAGGCGACTTTTACAAAATGGCAATGGAAAATCAATTCGTGTATAATAATCTTGAAAACGTCCGCCCCCGCAGCCTGAAAGGCATGACGCCGCTGTTTGCGTTTGCCGGATTGTACGCATACCAGATGGACGAGCTACACTATTACATCTGTGAATCCCCTCACAGTGGCAGGGAGCACTACGGGAGCAGCCCGCAGGCTGCAACACAGCTGCAGGCCGTACACCCTGAATTGCGCCCTATGATATGTCTGGGGCAGGTCGATTTTTCGTCGGTTCCCGCGCTCTTAAAGGTCAAAGCATATCTTGACATAAAAGATTAAAGGGTGTATGATTAAGGAGCGGGGGAGCCGCACAAAAGGAACACCCCGGAAGGGTGCGCGGCTGGCTTTTCCTTTTCCATGCCCCCGCGTTTCTGAGAGCAGAACATTGCATCTTTCTCCTGCCGGTTCTGCTTTCAGAAACAAGAAAGGGGGTGAATTTATGGTAAACGTGTATTTTATGAGCGTGGACGGAAACGCCCGTCTGTCTGAGCACTTTAAACTTTCAGAGTTTCAGTGCAAGGATGGACAGGATTTTGTGGCAGTTGATTCCCGTCTTGTGGAACTGCTGGAAAACATCCGCAGAGTATGCGGCGACGCTGTGCACATCAACAGCGGATTCCGCACAGCAAGCTGGAACCGGCAGCAGAAAGGCAGCGCACCCCGCAGCAAGCATCTTTATGGGCTGGCTGCTGATATCTGGGTGGGCCACTACGACAAAAAACGCCAGCCCATCCGCACAAAGACCCCCGCCGAAGTCGCCGCAGTCGCTGAAATCTTTTTAGGGAACAGCGGCGGCATTGGCATTTACAAGACTTTCACACATGTTGATGTTAGAACCGGCTCGAGCCGGTGGAAAGGATGAATCATATGACTATCAACGATATTTTGGCTCTGGGAAAGATGGGATTCACGGCACAGCAGGTGCAGCAGATGCTTTCTTTGGAACGCGCACAGCAGGGCCAGCCCATCACGGCCCCGGCACAGAGCGCGGCCCCCGCTGGTGCTCCTGCTGCACAGCAGCCTGTGACCCCTGACCCTATGGCGGCAATGGCGCAGCAGATTGCAGACCTGACCGCCGCCATCAACGCAAAAAACGTTCCGACCGCTGGCACCGTGGGCAATCCTGCTCCCGTTACCAGCGTGGAAGATATCATTCTGGGGCTGGTGCAGCCTGCAGAAGCACCCGCAAGCCCCGACTTTAACGCCGTGAAATGACGGCAGAAAGGAGCTAACAATGGCAAAATCCCGTACTAACATGCCTGAGCTGAAGGGCATGAATGTGTTTCGTCCGGTTGACATTTACACCATTGCAAATGCATTGGTGAAGGAAGTCACCGGACAGACTGCGACCATTCAGGCCATCAACACAGCGAGTTTCATTCAGGTAGGGCAGATGTGCCTTGACCAGAGCATGGAAGGAACCCTGCAGGCGCTTTCTAACATGATTGCCCGCACGGTCATTTCCAGCCGCTCCTATGCGGGCCGGTTTACCAGCATTGAGACCGACCGGCAGGAATGGGGGCTGTTCGTCCGTGAAATCGCTTTCTTCTCTGGCGATTTCGATGAATCCAAGTTTATCAACACCGCGCAGAACAACGATATTCTGGTGGACGGCAACAGCGTGGACATGTACAAAATCAAAAAGCGCTATCCGCTGGAGATGTTCTATGGTGGGCAGAAGGTTCTGAACCAGCGATACACCACTTTTAGAAACCAGCTCAAGACCGCATTCACCAGTGAAAGCGAGTTCAGCGCGTTTCTTGCGGCTATGACCACCGAAATCGCAAACGACATCGCACGGTGGAAAACCGCTGAGAACCGCGCACAGGTCATTAACTTCATGGGCGCACTGTACAACTCTGACCGCCCCGAATGTCATGTGAACCTGACCAAAGCATTCAACGTGGCACGCGGCACGACCTACACCACCAAAGAACTGCTGACAACCCATCTGCAGGAATTCCTTTCCTTTTTCGTGTCGTGGCTGGAAACCACCAGCAGCCTGATGGAAAACAGTTCCGTTCTGTATCATCAGACCCCCGTATGCACCGACGACGGCGGCAACACCCTGCACCTGTTGCGTCACACTCCGAAGAGTGAACAGAAACTGCTGCTGTATCAGCCCCTTATCAACGATGCAAGGAGCTGGGTCTATCCTGCCATCTTTGGCCCCGGCTATCTGAGCTTTGGTAACTATGAAAGTGTCGATTTTTGGCAGAACATCAACGACAAACCCGCTATTTCCTGCATCCCGTCGCAGTTCGACGTGAACACGGGCAAACAGGTGACGGGCGGTGAGGTTGCCCTGTCCTATGTCGTGGGCCTGCTGTATGACCGCAAGGCCATGGCGACCACCTACTATCAGGATAGCGTGTACACTACCCCGTTCAACATTTCCGGTGAATACTACAACACGGAGCATCACTGGAAGATGAACTACACGCAGAATCCGACGCAGAACGCAATTCTGATGTTCATGTCCGACGACCCGTAAAGGTTCTATATCAACCCAACAACTGAATGTGTGGGCCGGGTGAAAGCCCGGCCCTTATTTTTATAAGAAAGGAGAAATACATGGCAGACCATAACGAAGGCATTGAGCACGGATACCATGCGCATTTAGGCAAAGTATCGAAACGGCTCAACAGCACGAAGCGCATTGCACTGTCTGAGCTGCCGGACGAATTTCCATTCTACATGAAACGGGCCTGCAGCATGGAAGCACCTGTATTTTATGTGCGGCTGAACAGTCTGAACATTTCCCCGCAGTATAACTACTGTTACATCGAGGAAACGCATGCATATTACTGGATTGAGGACATCACGGCTCTGAATGCCAACAATTGGCAATTCTCCTGCACTATTGATGCATTGGCGACCTTTGCAGACGATATCAAGAAAACCAAAGCCTACATTGTATACGGTCACAACAAGTTCGATGCATCCGGCGACAGCTACCGCGTGCAGGACAGCCGCCAGAACGTGGCACAGCGTCCGCAAGTGGCGAGCGTTGCGCTTGACGTGACGGATGAATGCATTGACAGCACGCAGGGGGCTTTCATCCTGTCGGCAGTTGGCAAAAGTTCGGGTGTCACTACCTATGTCATGAACAAGACGGCGCTTTCTCGTTTGATTGACAGTATCCAACAGGACATTACCGCCGATTTTGCGCAGATGATTTCTGATGCACAGACCAAAACAACACAGGTTAATACTGTGGATACCTACCCCCCGGCAGTGATGGAGAGGGGCGGCGTTGTGTCCCGTGTTGGCAGCACGACAGAAACATATAGCGGAGCGGATACTTCTACCGATAAGGCTATCAAGTATCTTGCAAAGAATTTCGTGTACGGCGGTGCGGCTGTAGATTGTATCCGCTCCTGCATCTGGATTCCTATTAAAGCAAGTGTTATTCCGCAGAGCGCACAAAATGTGTTTCTGGGTGACTTTGATACAGGGGTTTCAGGTGGCGTTATGGGGCATTCTCAAATCAAGCGAGAAACCGCAATCCCGATTCCGTGGCCTGTGTCGGACTGGAAACGCCTGAACTGCCAAATGCTGCTGTATGTGCCATTCATTGGAACAGTGTCTATCCCTGTTGATAAGGTGAACAACGTCGCAGCCCTGACCGTCACATGGTGTTGTTCTTTCCTTGACGGCAATATCTCTGTTAAGGTGGATGCAGGCACTTATACGGTATATGTGGGCAGCGCTAATATTGCGTCGCAGTACGCTATTGGTGCAAGCAATATCAGCTTGACCGGCAATCAGGCTGCAGCTACCATTGGCGCAATCGGCATTGGCTTACAGGTGGGCGGTGGTGCACTGAGCAGCGCCGCAAGCTTTCCTATTGATATTGGCCCCATTCACGGGGAGCTGTACAAAAACCCGTCCGCTACTAGTAAAAATATGGGCGCTGCTATGCAGTCTCTGGGCGGCGCGGTGATGCAGATGATTCCACCCGTTGCGCAGTGCGCGGGCAGCATGACCGGAAATGCAACGGCGCTGCAGTCCATGGAAGCGTGCCTGACCCTTTTGTATTACCCGCCCACGGACGACACGAATTTTCAGAGCATGTACGGACACCCCGTGATGAAAATAGACACCCCTGCTGCAGGATACTGCCAGACGCGCGGCTTTTCCGTCGCTGCACCTATGGCGACCAGCGCAGAGACCGCGTATATTAACGCCGCTATGGACGGCGGTGTTTTCATTGAATAGAAAGGAAAGGTGATACCATGTATCAGTGCTATCAGGGAACCTACGACGTGCAGGCATGCGGTGGATTTCGTCCCCCGTCCCTGAGTACGGACGTGCTCAACTACTGGGAACGGTCTTTTTTTCAGCGTATGCGGGCCTTGTATAAAATCCATGGCCTGCCGAAAGCAGGCCCCGGGCAAATCGGCTGGGACTATGATGCCTTCCTTTATCAGCTGCTGCGGATGGGATATGCCGTTGTTTTCAATTCCAAAACCTACGGCCTTGTGGTGCAGCCTGGTGCTCCTACGGGTTTCGGCCTGCAGTTCCAGCCGCGCGGCATGATGGTGCAGACGCCCTTTTTCCAGTTCGACAGGCCGCTTGAAATCGGCACGGAGTGCGCCGTTATCAAGCTGACCCCCGACTATCGCGGAGTCTGGGATATCATCGAGAAATACGCCGTTGAAATGCAGCAGCTGGAAGTGTCTATTCGGCAGGCGGTCGTAAACAGCAGGTTTGCATATGCTGCTATCGCCAAAGACGACAAGGACCGCCGCACGCTGGAAACTATTTTCGAGCAGCTGGAAAACGGTAAACCCGCTATCGTGGTCAACGGGCAGCTGCAAAAGCCCGCTATGAGCAAGACCGATGCACAGTATCAGTTACCAATTATGCAGTTCGACCGCGATTTGTCGAAGAATTTTATCCTGCCCGACCTGTACGACCTGAGACGCAAGACGCTGCAGGACTTTTACCGGGAGCTGGGTATTCGGGTGCAGCCCGATAAAAAAGAACGGCTTGTAACGAATGAAAGCGCCAGCGCGGACGCTGAAACATACAATCGTCGGGAAGTTTGGAAAATTTCTCTTGACGAATCGGTAAAAGTGTGCAATGATATGTATGGAACCGATATCAGCATCGAAATCAACGAGCCGCCAGAGCTGAGAGAAGGGGGTGCAGCTAATGCCGATGTACTGGGGGAGCATGACGAACCAAAACAGCACGAACCAAAACAGTGATGCTATCGACCGCGCGTGTAAGCTCCTGTGCAATATCCCGGAAGGTCTGTTTCGTGATTTTGCTGTGCCTGTCGGCATGGACAGAGACCTTGCTATTCATATCATCATGCGGGAACACGGCCTTGCACCTCTTTACCGGCCTGACCCCTATTGGATGGTGGACGCAATCCGGTATTGGGTGCAGGAGAGTATGCCCATCTGGGAAAAACTCTATAGCACTACGCAGCTCAAGTATAACCCCATCTGGAACACTGACGTGCAGGAGCGCACAACCGACGTCCGCACCACTGACCGCGATACCACGCAGGATAGAACCGCTATCAATCGCGGAAAGAGCGGGCAGACCGTGGGACAGGTGACGACCGGAGACTATCACGAAACCGGAAGCACGGAACTGCACGACGAAACGGCAGGAACCGGGCATACAGAGACGGAAGGAAAGTCGGTGACTGACGACACCAGCACCACCACGACCGTCAACAAAACGGACGTTGCGGGCACGGACAAAAAGACCACTGAAAGCACAAAAAAGCTTGACCAGACTGTGACCCGTGATATCAGCCCCGAAAATGCCCCGGACTACCAGCCCGACGACCAGACGCACACCGTGGCAGAGGAAACCTTTAATAGCACCGAAAACGGTGAACACAAGGAGACCACCGACTTTTCCGGCACGTCCACGACTGTAGCCAATTCGACCACCGTCACCACCGGCACATCGGACACGGAGACCCACGGGCACGAAGACCAGACGACCGGAAGCCAGACGGACGGCACGACCAAAGGCACGACCGACACGAAAACGCAGGCCCACGATATCCGGCACGAAGACGCTAAAGAGGTGGGCAAGGAAACCGCAAAGGAGACCTATAATCACGGCTGGATTAAACAGGGCAATATCGGCGTTACCACCACCCAACAGATGATTGATGCAGAGCGTGAAACGGTTCTGTTTGATGTGTATATGGCAATCGCCAATGACTATCACGCAAAGTTCTGTCTTGACGTGTATTAAGGGGGCGGTACAGTGGAAACGATTGTAGCAGCCATTATTACAGGTATCGTCACCCTTGCGGGAGTCCTGATTGCAAACAGCAAATCACAGGCCGTTACTGACGTAAAGATTGAAGAGTTAACGCGGGAAGTCCGTAAACACAATTCCTTTGCTGAGAAAATCCCCGTTATTGAGGAACAAATCAAAGTCGCAAATCATCGAATCGATGATTTAGAACATACACACCTGAAAGGAGACTAAACTATGAACGAACTTCACATTTCTGCAGGCACCATTGCCCGCACTCTGGTTCTGGTTCTGGCTATTGTTAACCAAATCCTGAGCGCTTGCGGCAAAAGCCCCCTGCCCATCGAGTCGGAAACGCTGGAACAGCTGGTGACGGCGGGGTTTACCACCGTCGCCGCCCTGATTGCATGGTGGAAGAATAACTCTTTCACCACTAACGCGCTCAAGGCCGACGCACTTCTCGCGCAGCTGAACGGCAAACACTAACTGACCGACCCCCGCGCAAGCGGGGGATTTTATGAAAGGAGTAGTTTTTTTATGGCTGACGAAAAGAATACCGATATCAGCGCCCCGTTCATCTTTCAGACGTCGCCCCCGTATGCTGCACCCGGCGACCATTACCAGTACGACTTGTATTGGCTGGTGAACCAGCTCAAGCAGGCACTGAGCAACACGGAAACTTTGCGGCTGCATGATATCGGGCAGGATACCCGCCTTGACGGTCTGGATACCCTGACCGCGCAGCTGAAAGACGCCACAGACCAGCTTTTCGCAAAGCTGAAAGCAGGGGACTTTACAAAGGATACGTTCATTGAATGGGTCAATACCAACATGACCGATATCATCTATCAGATGGTGCGGTTTGTGTTCTTTGGCCTTGACGATGACGGGCATTTTGTCGCCTATATCCCCGCAAGCTGGGAATTCCTGCATTTTGATACCCTGCTTGACCCCGATAAACCGGGGTACGGGCATCTGGTTGTTTACTACTGAGAAAGGAGCATCTTTATTATGGCAAACTGTAACTGCAATGATTTTCCCATTTCGTGCGCACCTCACGCCCCGGGCGGTGACTGCTGCCATCCGCACGGATGCCCCCCGCACCCGTGCCCCCCGCCCCCGTTCAAGGGCGGCACGTCTATGTACATCGGCGCGCGGTATGTCCCTGTTTTCGCTGACCCCGTGGAATGGGACGACGTGCGGGAGTATGAGCCGTTGACTATCGTCGTGCATAACGGCGACTGCTACACGTCGAAGTGCTATGTGCCGAAGGGCGCACAGCTGCCCCCGTACCCGGAAGGGCAGACGAAGTACTGGGTCAAAACTTCCGATTATAATTGGCAGTTCGCAGACCTGAAAAAGACCGTCCTTGACCTTTCCCGACTGGTTGAGCAGTTCCAGAAAGACAACGAGCATTTCACGGAGCTGATTAACGGCTGGAACGAGAAGGTTATTCAGTGGGAAAAGGATATGACAGCATGGGGCGAGCGTCTGGATACTGTTGAATCCAACATTGCCGACCTGACCGCCAAACTGAACGCCGAAATCGACCGCGCAAAGGCTGCAGAGCAGGCAAACGTCGCTGCTATCGCGCAGGAGACCGCCGACCGCAAGCAGGCTATTTCTGAGCTTGACGCGGCCTATAAGGCGGCAGACGCTGCCGAAGCACAGGCACGCGCCGAAGCGAATAACGCGCTGAGCAACCGTATCACGACCAACAAGACCGATATCGACGCCATCAAGGCCGAACAGGTCATTCAGAATACCAACATCAGCGCCAACGCGAAAAACATTTCTGACAATTCGGCAGAAATCGCAAAGCACGCAAAACGCCTGACCGACCTTGAAAGCAATGCGTCGGACTGGGATTCTGCTTTTCCGGATACGACCATTGCGCAGGAGATGAAAAAGGAGCAGGCGGCACGCGCAAACGCTGATACTGCCCTGAACGGGCGTTGCGATACCATTGCGGCAGACGTGGAAGAGGTGCGGGATATCGCGAACCACAAAGTAGACCAGACGGTTTTTGCGGAAGCGGACACGCTGAACGTGAAATTCACTACATCCAAAAAAGCCAAAATCAGCGCGGGCAATTTAATGCAGGGCATTGTAACGGACGGGGATTATGTAATGCTGCTTAACTCTCAGCGGGCAGAAATTGCTCCTTGCCTCAAATCCGATTTTAAAAATGCCTTTGGAATCACCGCCGCACAGGCCGCAGCCGATAATGCCAATACCAATATCGGCGACTGGGAGACGGCACACCCGAACCAGACTATCAGCGAATGTGCGACCAGCCTTGAAAACGAAACCGCAGCGAATGCTGCCAAAGCAGACGCGAACGCCGCGAACATTGGAGACTGGAACACGCAGCATCCCGGCAAGACGATTTCGCAGGCGGTGAGCGAGAATACCACCGCTCTTGACGACAAGGCTAACAAGTCCGATATTCCTGACGTGAGCGGGTTCGTCACCACGGATACCTACACCGCAGGACAGGCCGCACAGGATGCCAAAATCACCGCAGCGCAGACCGCAGCTGATAAGGCAAATACCAATATCGGCGACTGGAACACGCAGCACCCCGACAAGACCATTGCGCAGGAAGTTACCCGTTTGAGCGGCGCTATCCCTGACGTGAGCGGGTTCGTCACTGAAACGACCTATAATCAGGGACAGGCGGCACAGGATACCAAAATCACCGAAGCAAAGGCCGCAGCTGATAAGGCAAATACCAATATCGGCGATTGGAACACGCAGCACCCCGACAAGACCATTGCGCAGGAAGTTACCGATATCCGTACTGACATCGCGGGTATTGGCTATCTGAAATTTCTGGATAAGCTTTATCCTGAAAATAGTATCATCCCGGGTGGTTTTTTCGACTCTAACAGCATTTACCCCATTTTTTACTACGATGGTAGTTCCATTGGGTTCTTTAACATTCCTATTTTTGTCCCTTACGTCGTCTCACATTTCGAAATCTGTTGGAATCTTGTTTCTGAACTCCCTACATCTATCAGCCTTTATGACAATACGGGGACTATTGTTGAAACAAAACCCGTTACAGGTTGTCAAATCCTTGACCAAAACGATAGTCCCCGGCTTGACATTGGTTTCGACACTCCCTTTACTATTTCGACATCGGGGATTTACTATTTCAAGTTTGGTCCTACCACCCGATTTAAATACAGTTGGACAAAAAACAACATGAAATTTGAAAACGCTGATTAAAATCTTGCATAACACAAGGACTCCCAACGGGAGTCCTTTCTTGTATACATTATTCCTAAAGTGAGTG
>ERZ1034847.527-NODE-527-length-15753-cov-4.992547_pt1 | contig 15753 bp, 10 predicted proteins | sample MGYA00520633_ERZ1034847 | MGnify/ENA primary metagenome ERZ1034847 (study PRJEB33766, sample SAMN09781732) | gut metagenome | biome: gut microbiome | host: Homo sapiens | place: Madagascar | study: EMG produced TPA metagenomics assembly of the PRJNA485056 data set... | reverse complement strand
ATACTGGTTCCGGCAGTAAACCTGCATGCGGCAGCAGAGCAGACTACAAGGAACGAGCAGATGGAGGAATTTATGTTTTTGGGTCTCCGCATGAGGGACGGCTTTTACCGGGAAGAATTCACACAGGCATTTGGCATTCCAATCGAGGCAGTCTACGGAGACGCATTGAATCATTTGCAGCAGGAAGAACTGCTCTTAAAACGTGAGGGCAGGATTTATCTGACTGACAAAGGGATGGACTTAAATAATTATGTGGTGGCACAATTTATGCTGTGATCTGTATCAAAACAGAAAATCCATTCAACCCGGATGGATTTTCTGTTTTTTTCTATACTTTGTAAAAAATATGCAGTATGATGTATAAAGATTTTAACAGGAAAGGAATACAAAAGAAATGATACAGGATATTGCACCATTGCAATTGGATAATTCCTATAAAAAGAAAGTACCGCATGCAGGCAGCAGAATGCTTGGTTTTGGAGAGAGAACAGTATATCTGGAATACAACGGGGAACTGCAGTTTTTGACTTACGGACAGTGGAAAGATTACAATGAAAATATACTGGAAAGAGAAGTACCGCCGTGTGTTTATCTTTTTTCCATAGGGGAGGAAGAATACTTTCTGACGGAGATCGGAGCGGATACAAAAATCGGCGAGTTTCGTTTTTATAAGATGTTTGATGTCCGGGCAATGCAGCCAAAGGAGCGTGTCCTCGTGGCTGCTACCGCATGGCATTTATTTGTATGGTATCGGGACAATCAGTTCTGTGGCAGATGTGGGGAAAAACTGGTTCACAGCGAAATACAGAGGATGCTGCAGTGTCCGTGCTGCGCGAACATGGTGTTTCCGAAGATTGCACCGGCAGTCATTGTGGGAGTCACGCACGGCGATAAAATCCTCATGACAAAATATGCGGGCAGAGAGTATAAAAGGTATGCGCTGATCGCCGGATTTACCGAGATCGGAGAGACGGCAGAGGAGACAGTCAAAAGGGAAGTCATGGAGGAAGTCGGGCTTACCGTGAAGAATATCCGTTACTATAAGAGCCAGCCGTGGGGCTTTGACAGCAATCTTTTACTCGGCTATTTCTGTGAGCTTGCAGAGGAGGAAGAGATCCACTTAGACGAAGAAGAGCTCTCCGTGGCAGAGTGGGTGGATTATCACGACGTCCCGGAGGATAGGGAGAAGTTAAGCCTGACACATGAGATGATGACGTATTTTAAGGAGCAGAGGAGACGATGACAGGGGAGATTCTGGAAAAATTACAGGAGATCACACCGGAAGAACAGCGTATTTTATCAGGGGAAAAGACCATTGAAAAAGAAATCTATATGGAAGAAAACTCGAATGTGATCGACGCCACAAAGCTTTTGGAGGCAGGAAAACTCATTCAGGTGCGGACGCATACGAGATTTATCCATTTTCCGGAACATACCCATAATTATGTGGAGATGATCTATATGTGTTCCGGCAGCACACATCATGTGATCAATGGGGAAGATGTGATTTTAAAGCAGGGAGAACTGCTCATTTTAAACCAGAATGCCGTGCAGGAGATTTATCCGGCAGGAGAAGGGGATGTGGCAGTGAATTTTATCATTCTTCCGGAATTTTTTGACTATGGGTTAAAGATGATGGAGACAGAGGAAAACCAGTTGCGAGATTTTATCGTGGACTGTCTGAGGGGCGAAAATCATTCGGCAGGATATCTGCATTTTAAGGTTGCAGAGGTGCTTCCGGTGCAGAATCTTTTGGAGAATCTGATCTGGACGATCATGAATAAGCAGCCGAACAAGCGGAGTATCAATCAGGCAACGATGGGACTTTTATTTTTGCAGCTGATGAACCATATGGATAAGATGGAGACGGATGCAGCCAGTGAGCAGCAGAAGTTTATTATCCAGGTGTTGAGTTATGTGGAGGAACATTATAAAAGCGGTGAACTCACAGAACTGGCAGAGGAACTGCATTTTGATATTTATTGGCTGTCAAAGGAGATCAGAAAAAGAACCGGAAAGACCTATACAGATCTGGTTCAGGCAAAGCGGTTGAGTCAGGCGGCATATCTGCTCCGCACGACAGCCATGAATGTGATGGATATCTCCATGGCGGTCGGCTATGACAATATCAGCTATTTTCATCGGATATTTCAGAAAAAATATGGGATGACGCCGCGCAGATACCGTATCAGTGAGTGAAAGACAGCGAAAAAATCCTGCTTTTGCTTTTCCTATGATTTTGTGTAGAGCTGCCGGTATTTTGTCGGGGACATGCCGGTTTCCTTCTGGAAGCTGGAAAAAAAGTAACTACGGCTGCTGAAGGACAGCTCATCGCTGATCTCTGAAATTGACATGCGGGTACCGGACAGGAGAAGCTTGGCTTCTTCTGTTTTTTTCTGCCGGATATAATTGTTGACACTTTTTCCCATCACATCCTTGAATTTGTGGGAAAAATAGTATTCAGTGTACCCAAGCCGCTTCGAGAGAAGCGAGATGGATAAAGGCTCTCGGATATGAAGCGTGATATAATCACAGATATCGGCAATTTGTTTTGTGTGCTCGTCTGTCTCATGAGCAGCGCGGACTCTTCTGACATAATCGTCTAAAAATTCATTGCTCAGGTTGTTGGTGTCGGCAGTTGTTTTACATTCCTCGATCCGCTTTCCATAATAATCATTTAAGGTATACGCAGTGGAGGGATTTAATCCGCCTTCGATGGCGGCGCGGCTGCAGAGAGTGAGAAGCACGAGCAGATTATTTTTATTGGCACGCAGAGTATCTCCAAGTTCCACTTTCATACCGGAGCTTAAGGTCATGGATTTGCCGAGTGCCCTCCGGTAATCCGGATTTCCCTCACGGATCATGGAAAGAAAGGTCTGTTCTGCCATCCAGATTCCAGGGTGTTCATCGGCAATGGGTGCAAGTTCGTCTGTGTCCGTTTCTTCACTGTGGGAGGAGAAAGAGATCATATCTGCGGATATTTTTTCTCCGGTGATCGTACAGTGAAACATCACGGCATAGGAGAGCAGTGTGGAAGACGGAATGATCGGAACACTCTCAATCTGTCTGACGATTTTAGAGCGCAGTTTCACGGTAAGCTGGTAGGAATCTAATTTTTTGCGCAGGATCAGATGGGAATTGCTGCCGGTAAAGGCTGGTCCCATAATATGGATCTGTTTCAGCTCAAATCCCTGATACTCAAATCCGGCAATCCATAAAAGACCAAATTCGGTATCGACAATGAGCGGAAGACGTTTTCCACTCTCGATGTGGGAGAGGACAAGAGAAGAAAAACCAAGCATGGATATAATATCCGGAAGCATCAGTTCTGCCGGGCAGTCTGTCTCGATCAGCTCAAAATCCGGATTATATCTCCAGAGGTGAAGCGGGTATTCACACTGCATCATTTCCTGAAAAAAAGAGAGACGTTCTGTAATATTCATGCTTGATTTCCTTTCTTATTTGTAGTTACTGATTCCAGTGACCGAGGAAGGATAAACTTTCCTTCGGGTGGCGTGTCTGTGTGGTGCGGTCGACTGCGATCAGCCCAAAGGTCATGGAGTAGCCTTTCTGCCATTCAAAGTTATCTAAAAGGCTCCAGTGGAAGTAGCTTTTTACCGGAAGACCATCTGCAATGCAGGAGGCAACTCCTTTTAAGGCTGTGTCGATAAAGGCAACACGTCTACTATCATCAGAGGTTGCAATTCCATTTTCTGTTACATAGAGATCTCCGTGGAAATCTTTTGCCACTTCCCGGATGACATGTTTTAAAGCCTGTGGGTAAAATTCATAATTCATCTGGGTAAGCTCTGCGCCTTCCGGATTTGGTAACTGTCCATCCGGTCCAATGAGAGAACGTGTATAATTCTGTACTCCTAAGAAATCGTCCTCTTTAATATAAGGAAGATAGTGCAGAAATTCTTCGTCCCATTCCTTTCTGGCACGTTCTTCACCGCCTGCCTGCGGCTGGATATCGTGCAGACTTAACGTGAGTCCGACTTTTATGTCGGGATAGAGGGATTTGATCTCTTTCTTTGCAAGTTCATGAGCTTTCATGATGAGAAGGTCGCCCTCTCTGGTACGCATGGAAGTGAAGTTTTCTACTTTTTCCACGCCGAATACTTCGAGGTTCTCAGCGGCGGCAGCTTTCTGACCTTCCATCATTTTCTGGAGGTTGATGCCAACCTGAACGCTTCCGTCGGCACTGTCACCGCCGGATTGTGCAGCCTGCATCTGTGCCATCATCTGGCGTTTGTAACGCTCTGCGATGGCTGCGACCTGAATGCCCATATTGGCTTCGTTGATCGTACATATGTAATGAAGTTCACTTCCAAGCTGCTCGATAATGAAATGCACATAGTGTGCAAAGTCCGCAGGGGTTGTCTCTGCTTCCCATCCGCCTTTGCTCATGAGCCATTTTGGGCTAGAAAAATGGTGAAGGGTGACAAAAGGTTCCACTCCATATTTTTTACAACAAGCAATGACATCACGGTAGTGCTCCACTTCATTCAGGTCAAAAGAACCTTCTTCCGGTTCGATCCTTGCCCATTCAATGGAAAAGCGATAGGCATTTAGTCCGGCATCTGCCAGAAGTTTAATGTCTTCCTCATAACGGTGATAGTGGTCGACCGCATCTAACGATGGTTCCGAAAAACTGGTATGCTTCATATGTTCCATTGCCCATAAATCGCTGTGGATGTTGTTTCCCTCTACCTGATGTGCGGCGGTGGCTGCTCCGATCAAAAAGTGTTCTGGTAATTTCATAAAATTTTTCTCCCTTCATGGTTGCGTTACATTAGGCGATTGCGAAACTCAATTTTATGTTATGAATATTACGAAAAGTTAACAAGATCAACGAAAACACGCTTCCGCTACGTGTCACTCGCAACGGTACTAAGAAGCCAGTCACGACTAACAGTCGTTCCTGCCTTCTAAGAACCGGCGGTTCCCCAGTGTTTTCTTTTGCTCTTGTCAACTTTTCGTAATTTAATTCAAGTATCTAAGAGTTTCGCAATTATCTATTGCGTTACATAGATAATATAAGATTTTATGAAATTGTAGGTTTATAAACTCGTGAAAATGTTAGAAAAATGATGTAATATAATTATATAACATGAATTTTATTACATATACGTGAATTTGTAAACACATGAATAGAAGATAGAGGTTAGAATAAAGACATCAACAAAGACAAACGTATTGGAGGAAGAAAAGATGTTTGGAAAGAAAAAACAGCAGGTGGCAGAAACTAGTGGAGTTACATATCGCCGGGCTAAGACATGGAGAATTGCACTCGCAGGGTGCAGCTCAGGAATTGGAATGTGTTTTTATGTATTGTTAGGATTGGCAAGTTATGTTGCAAACGAAGGATATGGAATTGCAACAGCGGTCGTTGGAATTATCCTGACGGCAACAAGAATTTTAGATGGTGTGACCGATCCAATCATTGCAATCGTTATTGATAAGATGAACACGAGATTCGGTAAAATCCGTATTTTGATGGCAGCCGGATGGGTGATCGAATCACTGGCAGTTCTTATCATGTATTGCTGGGCAAGCGGAAAAGGACATGGAATTGTATTGTTTGTAATTCTGTATTGTCTCTATATTATAGGTTATACCATGTGTAATGTCACAGCACAAATTGTTCCGGCAATGCTTACGAACGATCCGAAACAGCGTCCGATGGTCGGCGTGTGGAGCACTGCATATAACTATCTGGTGCCGATGATCTTAAATATTGTGATCATGGTTATGCTGCTTCCAAAATATGGAAATGTATATTCGGTAGAGATGTTGGCAGCTTCCTGTATTGTCTGTGTGGCAGTATCAGGAGTGGGACTGATCTTATGCTGCATTGCAGTTACAGATATTGATAAGCCGGAAAACTTTAAAGGCGTCAGCACACAGAAAAAAGCGGAGCCGGTAAAAGTAAAAGATATGTGGGAACTGATCAAATCCAACCGTGCATTACAGACCTTTATCGTAGCGGCAAGTTCCGATAAGATCGCAAGCCAGACAGCAAGTCAGGCAGTGGTCACAACGATGTTATTTGGTATTATTATCGGCAATATGCAGCTTGGAACAATCCTCAGTGTGATCGGAATGCTGCCGTCTATCGTGTTTGCATTTATTGGTGCAAAATATGCCGGAAAGCACGGAAACAAAGAATCAATGGTGACATGGACTTATGTATGCATGACAGTGACAGCTATACTTGTCGTATTATTTATACTGATCGATCCGACGCTGATCGCGACAGCAGCGCCGATGATGATCGCGTATGTCGTACTTACTTTAATCTTAAATGGAGCTAAAATGTGCGTTACGATGTCAAGCAATGCCATGATGGCAGATATTATTGACTATGAATTAGACAGAAGCGGTAAATTCATACCGGCAGCAGTGACAGGAACTTACAGTTTTATCGACAAACTGGTATCTTCTTTCAGCGCGGCAATCGCAACCGGACTGGTAGCACTGATCGGATATACATCGACAATGCCACAGCCATCCGATTCATCCACACCGGCAATTTTCTGGATGACGATGAGCCTGTACTTTGGACTTCCACTGATCGGTTGGGTATGTACACTCTGCGCAATGAGAAAAACACCGCTCTCAAAAGAAAAAATGGAAGAAGTGCAGAAGAGCATTCAGGAGAAAAAGCAGGCAGAAGTAGAAAAAGTGATTGATGAGATGAAATAAGCAGAGACAAAAAAGTCTGAACACAGACAGAAAATACAGGAGGAATGACAAAGATGAGACAGACGACAGTATTGGATAAAAACTGGATTTTCTATAAAAACCCGGACAGTGTGGAAGGGGAAAACGTAACACTTCCTCACACCTGGAACGCAGTGGATGGGCAGGACGGTGGAAACGATTACTACCGTGGAACCTGTAAATATGCCTGCACATTCAAAAAACCGGAGATGGATCAAAACGGAAAGGCTTATCTGGAGTTTGACGGAGCAGCCATGACGGCAGATGTGCTTGTAAACGGAACAGAGCTTTTCCATCATGAAGGTGGATATTCCAGATTCCGTGTGGATGTCACAGAACATTTAAAAGAACAGAATCAGTTAGAAGTGCTCGTTGATAATTCCGATAACACAAAAGTCTATCCGCAGAAGGCAGATTTCACATTTTACGGCGGACTGTACCGCATGGTGAAGCTGGTGACTGTGCCGGAAAACCATTTCTGCATGGAGTATGCAGGAAGTAATGGTATTAAGGTGACACCGGAGGTAACGATTTTAGACGCCGGAGCAAAAAAGGCAGACGCAGAAGTGACCGTGGAACTCTGGATAGAGGGAAAATCTGCTGACGTTATGGTGACGGTGGGAGATGAGAAAAAGAGTGTTCCTGTAGAGCATGGATATGCAAAAGCAGTGTTTGAACTTACCAATGTACATCTCTGGGATGGCGTGGATGATCCGTATTTATATACGGCAAAAGCGGAACTGTCTGATGGAGACAGCGTGGAGACAACCTTTGGATGCAGAAGTTTTTCCATTGATCCGCAGAAAGGATTTTTCTTAAATGGAAGGTCTTATCCGCTTCGCGGTGTGAGCCGTCATCAGGACCGCGCCGGAGCAGGCAATGCGCTGACAAATGAGATGCACCGTGAGGATATGGAGATCATAAAAGAGCTTGGAGCGAATACCATCCGTCTTGCACATTATCAGCATGCGCAGGAATTTTATGATCTGTGTGATGAAAACGGTATGATCGTATGGGCAGAAATTCCGTACATTACGATGCACATGTCAGATGGAACAGAGAATACATTAAGCCAGATGAGGGAGCTGGTCGTTCAGAATTACAATCATCCATCCATCGTCTGCTGGGGACTTTCCAATGAGATCACTGCAGCAAGTGCCGTAAATGAGGAATTATTGGAAAATCACAGAAAATTAAATGATTTGTGCCATGCACTGGATACGACAAGACCAACGGTTATGGCAGACGTGTTTATGTTAGAGACGGACAGCCCAATGTTAGAGATCCCGGAAATGAACAGCTATAATCTGTATTTTGGCTGGTATTTAGGAGAGTTAGAACAGAATGACAGTTTCTTTGATGCGTATCACAAAACATATCCGGATCGTGTGATCGGACTTTCCGAGTATGGCGCAGACGCCAATCCGGCTTACCACAGTGCAAATCCGGAACGGGGCGATTACACAGAGGAATATCAGTGTATTTATCATGAGCATATGGCAAAAATGATCGAGGAGCGCCCGTATCTGTGGGCAACACATGTCTGGAATCTGTTTGATTTTGCGGCAGACGGAAGAGATGAGGGTGGAAAACACGGTGTGAACCAGAAAGGTCTTGTGACCATCGACCGTAAGCTGAAAAAAGATGCCTTTTATCTGTATAAAGCATATTGGAGCAAAACTCCATTTGTCCATGTATGTGGCAGAAGGTATGTGGAGCGTACCGAAGATGTGACGGAGATCAAGGTTTATTCCAATGAGCAGAGCGTCACACTCTTTGTGGATGGCGTGGAGAGAGAAACATCCGAAGGTTCCAAAGTATTTAAATTCAAAGTTCCAATCACAGGAACACACAAAATTAGGGCAGTGTCCGGTACCTGTGAAGACGAGATCACTGTAAAAAAAGTACAAAAATCAAATCAAGATTATATATTTAACAAACAGGGAGATGTTGTCAACTGGTTTGACAGGGATGATTTTAAGGCAGACCATTATTCTATCTCGGATACGCTCGGCGAGCTTGCACAGAACGAGATGGCAAATGCGATCGTACAACGTCTGATGGCGCAGGCATCAGCAAGCCGTGGCGATGTGGCAGAAAGTGTGAAAGATAACCCGGCATTGCAGCGCATGATGCAGCGGATGACATTAGTCAGCCTTTTAAAACAGGCAGGTGACGCAGTGAGCGAGGAACAGATGAAAGCGCTCAACGACGCATTACAGAAAATCCCGAAAAATCAGGCATAGGAAAGGGATGGTTACGAACATGACAAAAGCAATACAGCAGATTATGCTTGGAACTGTGACAAAGAATGAAAAACAGGCAGCAGAATCTTTAAAGAGGATCAAAGCGGCCGGATATGACGGCATTGAACTGAATGGGTTTATGATAAAACCGACCTCTTTTCTGGTCAGAATGCTCACAAAAGCAGCCGGTATGCCGGTCGGAAAAGGCGGGGATTATGACTGGAATGCCCTCGTGAAAGAGGCAGGACTTGCCGTGACAAGTATCCATGAGGATCTTGGCACGATAAAAAGAGAGCCGGAGACTGTTATCAGGGAGGCTGAAAAATTTGGCATAAAATACGTGGTCATCACCGGAATGTACCGTTTTGATTATTCCGATAAAAATGCAGTGCTTGGCTTGTGTCAGGACTTAAATGCTTCCGGAAAAATTTTAAAAGAGGCGGGCGTGGAGCTTTTATATCACAACCACAACTGTGAATTTTTGAAAGTTGAACCGGGAAAAACGGCATATGATCTGATCCTCTCTGAGACGGATGCTTCGTGTGTGAATTTTGAACTGGATTCCTACTGGCCAACAGAAGCAGGCGTAAATGCACTGGAACTGATGAGAAAGCTTGACACAAGAATGAAGCTTTACCATATCAATGACCGTGGAACAAGACTGTCAAAACCTGCCATGACACCGATCTTAAAATCGGACAGCATGGAACTCGGCTATGGAAACATGGATCTTGTTTCCCTGATCACGCAGGCAGAAAAAGTGAACGTGGATGCAGTGATCTTAGAAAGCCACAAAAACTGGGTGGACAATTCTCCGTTAAAGTCCATGGAGTTAAGTGCAGAGTTTATGAATCAGTATGTTCGTTAGTGCATAGCTGGAAGGGAGAAAACGCAGGGAATGGAAAAACTGAAAATGCATTTTATCACCTCAGACCGCGGGTACCGCGAGGGAGAGGTTTTTGTATATGAGCAGAAATTTACCGTGAAAGATGTGAAGAAGGCAGTGTTCACAGCAACTGCGCTCGGAGTATACGAGGCAGAGATCAATGGCGTCAAAATCGGAAAACAGATGTTTGCACCAGGATATTCCTACTATCCGAGGCGTGTGCTTTATCAGACACATGAGGTGAGCGCACTGCTTCGTGAGGGTGAGAACACATTGCGGGTTTATCTTGGACAGGGCTGGTATTGCGGTCGTTTCCTCTGTGAGAACAAGACACAGATTTACGGGGAAAAACCTGCAGTATCGTGGATTTTAAACATCGAGGATGCGGGTGGCGTCCGGGACATTGTATCCGGCGAGCAGACGGACGAACTGGAATCTCCTTACGAATACGCCGGGGAGTATGACGGTGAGATTTATTTTGCGGATGGAAGAAATCAGGTGATCGGACATCCGGTATCTTTCAAAAACGAACTGGATTTTGCGTTGGAGCCAACGTTGACCGAAGTCACGTTACAGGAAGAGATGGAGGTGAAAGAGGCAAAGCAGACAGGAAAAGTGACGATTCTTGACTTTGGACAGAACTTTGCCGGAATTGTTGAAATTAATCCTTCTTTTCTCACAAATGAGACAATTACAATCCGCCACGGAGAGATTTTAAATGCAGATGGAAGTCTTTACACTTCCAATTTGCGGAAAGCAAAGGCAACTATCATCTATCATGCCGGAGCGGAAAAGAAAAAATACCGTCCGCGTTTTACCTATATGGGATTTCGATATATGGAACTCTCAGGCGTAGATTATCAGTCGGGCATGATCAAAGCGTATGCGCTTCACACCGATATGAAGCGCACCGGATACTTTTCGTGTGAGAATCCAATGGTTCAGAAGTTATATGAGAATCAGGTCTGGGGGCAGAAATCCAACTATGTGGAAGTGCCGACCGACTGTCCGCAGCGGGATGAACGTATGGGTTATACCGGGGATGGTCAGGTGTTTGCACGCACCGGAGCCTACAATTTTGACACCAATGATTTCTGGAAAAACTTTTTGCGTGATCTGGAACTGGGACAGCTTGACAACACGGAAGGGTATGTGTGTGCCACTGTGCCGCAGACCGGACCTGCCGGAATTGGTTTTATCAGCATGTTAGGCTGGGGAAATGCAGTCACAATTTTACCGGAAATGCTCTATCAGCAGTTTGGAGACGAGGAAGCACTGCCACGCCAGTACGAGAGTATGAAACTTTTTGTGGAGGCGGAAATCCGGAAAATGGGAAAGAAAAATCTCTGGATTGGACCTTCTTTGGGAGACTGGCTTGCAATGGGAAAAGGGATCGCATGGCAGGCAATGCACAACAATCCGGTATCGAATGCCTTTATCGTACATGATCTGAAGGTCATCAGCGAGACGGCAGAGCGTCTTGGGAAAAAAGCTGATGCAGACAGATACCGCAGACAGCTGGAAGCCACAACGAAAGCATATATTGAGAAATTCGTGAGCAAAAAAGGAATTGTGGCAAAAGATTATCAGTCTGCTTATATTATGGCATTAAAATTTGTATTGCCGGAGGGAGAACTGCGGGAACTGGTGAAGAAGAATTTTGCTGCCAATATCCGCAAAAATGGTCTCCAGACAGGATTCTTTGCAACGGAACATCTGCTTCCACTTTTAGTGGAAGCGGGAGAGACAGAACTCGCCTATGATATCCTGCTTCAGGAAGGCTGTCCGGGCTGGATGTATCAGGTAAAATGCGGTGCGACCACAACGTGGGAACGCTGGGATGCATTAAAACCGGATGGAACGGTCAACGAAGAGAAAATGGCAGGTTCCGGCGACAATATGGTTTCTTTCAATCACTATGCATTTGGCAGTGTCGGAGAATTTTATTATCAGTATATTCTCGGAATCAAACCACAGAAACCGGGTTTTGCAGAATTGCATTTCGAGCCGTATCCGGACAGACGGCTTGGCGGTGTGAGCGGAAGTTATCTCTCAAGAGCAGGAAAAATTGAAAGCTCCTGGAAGTATGAGGAGGATGGCTGTCATATCTCATTGAATACGCCGGTAAAATCGGAAGTGGTTTTGCCGAACGGACAGAGGGAGACAGTGGAAGAAGGAACCTATCAGTGGCTCTGCTGAAAACAATTTGGGCAAATAAGAACACTTTTTTGAACAAAAAGTGTTCTTTTTTTGCGCTCATTTTTTTCCTAAAATAAAAAATAGAAAAGGAACACAGATGCAGGAGAGGGGGAAAATATGGAGCAGTATTATCTTGCAATCGACATTGGGGCTTCTAGCGGCAGACACATATTAGGACATATGGAAGACGGAAAAATGGTATTGGAAGAAATGTATCGTTTTCCGAATGGAATGACCGAAGAGAACGGACAGAAAAGCTGGAATGTAAAAGCACTTTTCAGAGCAATTTTAGAGGGAATGAAAAAGTGTAAAGAAGCGGGAAAAATCCCGGTGAGTATGGGAATTGATACCTGGGCAGTTGATTTTGTCCTGTTGGATAAAAAGAATAAAATGCTTGGAGATGCAGTCGGTTATCGGGACAGCCGTACCGCAGGGATGGATGAGAAAGTCTATGAGATCATCCCGGAAGAAAAGTTATATGAGAGAACAGGCATCCAGAAGCAGATTTTCAACACCATTTATCAGTTGATGGCGGTAAAATCCAACAATCCCGAAATTCTCGAACACGCAGAGACCATGCTGATGATCCCGGAGTATTTTAATTATCTTTTGACAGGAGAGAAGGCATCAGAATATACGAATGCCACCACAACACAGTTAGTATCCCCGGAAACAAAAGACTGGGATTATGAACTGATTGAAATGTTAGGATATCCAAAACAGATTTTCCAGAAAATAAAGAAGCCGGGAACGGTACTGGGAAATTTGACGAAAGAAATTCAGAAAGAGGTCGGATTTGACTGTGAAGTCGTCTTACCGGCAACACATGACACCGGTTCTGCAGTGATGGCAGTTCCGACAAATGAGGACAATATCATTTACATCAGTTCCGGAACGTGGTCACTGATGGGAACTGAATTAAAACAAGCAGACTGTTCACCGGAAAGCAGACTTCATAATTTTACGAACGAGGGAGGATATGCGTATCGTTTTCGCTATCTGAAAAATATCATGGGACTTTGGATGATACAGTCGGCCCGAAAAGAACTGGAACCAAAGCAGGGATTCGGAGAGATCTGCGAGGCGGCGGCAAGGGCGGACATTGCATCTTTGGTAGACTGTAATGACGACCGCTTTTTAGCACCGCAAAGCATGACAGAAGAAGTGCAAAAAGCCTGCGCAGAGACCGGACAGCGGATACCGGAGGGAATCGCAGAAACAGCGTGCGTGATTTATAACAGTCTTGCACAATGCTACGCACAGACGATCAGAGAAATCGAGGAGATGTCAGAAATTACATATGAAAGCATCCATGTTGTCGGGGGAGGAGCCAATGCAGCGTATTTGAATGAACTGACTGCGAAGGCAACCGGAAAAACAGTTTATGCCGGTCCAACAGAGGCAACAGCAATCGGAAATCTGACAGCACAGATCATTGCAGCAGGAGAGCTTGAAAATTTACAGGCTGCAAGAAAATGTATCTTTGCGTCTTTTGAAATTCATAAATATGAGAAATAACAATCAGAAAAAATATATGCCGGAAGCGGATGTTGTGCCCGGCAGAAAGGTGAGGTAAAAATTTTATGACGGTACAGGAAAGATATGAAGCGGCCAGAAAAATGTATGCAGATGTCGGTGTTGATACAGATGCAGCGATCGCAAAATTAAAAGAAATTCCGGTATCACTTCATTGTTGGCAGGGCGATGACGTGACAGGATTTGACCATGACGGACCTTTGACCGGTGGGATCCAGACAACCGGAAACTATCCCGGAAAGGCAAAGACACCGGAACAGCTGATGCAGGACATGGAAGAGGCGATGAGCCTCATGCCCGGCAAAAAGAAATTAAATCTTCATGCAAGCTATGCAATCTTTGAGAAAGGCGAATTTGCAGACCGCAACAAATTAGAGCCAAAGCATTTCAGAAAATGGGTAGACTTTGCAAAGAAATACCATGTTGGGATTGATTTCAATCCGACATTTTTCTCACATAACAGAGTAAAAGACGGACTGACACTGACAAGCCCGGACGAGGAGACAAGAAGATTCTGGATCGAGCATGGAAAAGCATGTATCCGCATTTCGGAATATTTTGCAAAAGAGACAGGTGTTCCATGTGTGATGAATATCTGGATTGGGGATGGATACAAAGATATTCCGGCAGACCGAATGGAACCGCGCATGAGATATAAGGATTCTATCGAACAGATCATTGCAGAACCGCATGATCCAAAGCTGGTAAAACCATGTGTGGAGTCTAAGGTATTCGGAATTGGTGTGGAGTCTTACACAGCGGGATCAGCCGAGTTTACATTGACATTTGCGGCGACACACGAGAATGTCCTTCCGCTGATGGACAATGGACATTATCATCCTACAGAAGTAGTGTCGGATAAAATACCGGCATTACTGTGCTATTTCCCGGAGATCGCACTTCACATTACAAGACCGGTAAGATGGGATTCAGACCATGTCGTCTTATTCGATGATGAGACAAAAGAAATGGCAAAAGAGATCGTAAGATGTGATGCGATTGACAGGGTACATATGGCACTGGATTATTTTGATGCAAGTATCAACCGCATCAGTGCATGGACTGTGGGATTTAGAAGCTGGCAGAAAGCATTATTATCGGCGCTCTGTACACCGAATGCAGAACTTAAAAAATTACAGGATGAGAATCGCCTGACCGAGCTGATGGTCATGCAGGAAGAATTAAAGACATTTCCATTTGGAGATGTATGGACCAAATACTGTGAGGAATGTGGAGTTCCCGCAGATAAGAACTGGTTTGCAGAAGCAGAGAGATATGAGAAAGAAGTACTGTTAAATCGATAGCCAGACAAACCATGTAAAAAAGAATGCAGTTAGTTTTGAACACAAAATCAATGATAGAAAACCAAAATGGAGGAAAGAAAAATGAGAGTATTAGATGCAGAATTTGTAAAGAATTTTATCCGCACGGCAAACGATGGATGGGAGTAGGGATGGCACGAGAGAAATGGCGGAAACCTTTCCTATCGTATCCGGCTGGAAGAAGTGGAAGCCGTAAAGGAAGATTTTGAACCGAAAGAATGGCAGCCGATCGGAACGACAGTTCCAAAACTTGCAAAGGAATATTTTATTGTAACCGGAAGCGGTAAATATTTCCGCAATGTGATCATCAAACCGGAGGATTCCATCTGTATCATCGAGTTGGATGAGAAAGGGGAAAACTACCGTATCGTGTGGGGACTGGTAAATGGCGGCAGACCAACCTCCGAACTGCCAACCCATCTGATGAATCATGAGGTAAAAATGATCGCAACAGGTGGAAAGCACAGAGTGATATACCATGCACATCCAACCAATATTATTGCGCTGACTTTTGTATTGCCACTGGAAGATAAGGTGTTTACAAGAGAATTATGGGAAATGTCAACAGAATGTCCGGTTATCTTCCCGGAAGGTGTCGGTGTGGTGCCGTGGATGGTTCCGGGCGGTCGTGACATCGCAGTGGCAACCAGTGAATTAATGAAGAAATACAATCTTGCAATCTGGGCGCATCACGGAATGTTTGCTTCGGGAGAAGATTTTGACCTGACATTTGGGTTAATGCATACCGCTGAAAAATCCGCAGAGATCCTTGTGAAAATGTTGTCAATGCAGCCGAATAAGAGACAGACCATCACACCGGATCATTTCCGTGATCTTG
>ERZ1034847.524-NODE-524-length-15777-cov-7.318598_pt1 | contig 15777 bp, 5 predicted proteins | sample MGYA00520633_ERZ1034847 | MGnify/ENA primary metagenome ERZ1034847 (study PRJEB33766, sample SAMN09781732) | gut metagenome | biome: gut microbiome | host: Homo sapiens | place: Madagascar | study: EMG produced TPA metagenomics assembly of the PRJNA485056 data set... | reverse complement strand
TTTATTATAAAGTACAGGATTTTTCCTTTAAAAATATTGACCATTTTTCCACGTCCGGTCTTGTAACACGTATGACCACCGATATTACCAATATCCAGATGGCTTATATGATGAGTATCCGTCTGCTTGCAAGAGCTCCGATTATGATCGTTTTATCCTGGATCATGACGCTGACGCTCAGCAAAAAAGCCGCACTCTTATTCTTAATCGTCATCCCGGTGCTCGGTGGAACGCTGTTATTTATTGCAAAGAAAGCCCATCCACATTTCATCAAGGTGTTTGACGAATACGATGATTTGAACAACTCTGTACAGGAAAATGTAAATGCAGCCCGCGTGGTAAAAGCATTCGTCCGTGAGGATTACGAAATTGACAAATTCCACGGTGTTTCCAAATATGTTTACCAGTTATTCACAACAGCAGAAAAAATTGTTGCCTGGAACTCTCCGGTTATGCAGTTTGTAATGTATGCCGTTATCATGATCCTTGTCTACATTGGTGGAAAAGGCATTGTAGCCAAAACGATGGAAACCGGTGCCTTAACCTCCATTATTGTATATGCTTTACAGATCATCGGCTCCCTGATGATGGTAACTTTCGTTTTCGTCATGATTATGATTGCTGGCGCATCAACAGACCGTATCACCGAGGTACTCGATGAAATTCCGGAAATGATTGATCCCGCAGACGCAGTAACTTCCGTTGCCGATGGTGATATTGTCTTTGACCATGTCAGCTTCAGTTATGCCGGTGAGGGTGGAAATCTTTCCTTAAAAGATGTAAATCTGCACATCAAATCCGGTCAGACGGTGGGTATCATCGGTGGAACCGGAAGTGCCAAATCCACTCTCGTACAGCTGATTCCACGTCTGTATGATGTCACAAAGGGAAGTGTAATGGTCGGCGGTGTCGATGTACGCAAATACAATCTGGAAGCTCTACGTGATCAGGTTTCTATGGTATTACAGAAAAATGTGCTGTTCTCCGGAACGATCTATGACAATATCCGCTGGGGCAACGAAAACGCCTCTGACGAAGAAGTGCAAAATGTATGTAAACTGGCACAGGCCGATGGTTTTGTCCGGGAATTTCCGGATGGCTACAACACACAGATTGTCCAGGGTGGAAACAATGTTTCCGGTGGACAGAAACAGCGTCTTTGTATTGCCCGTGCACTTTTGAAAAAACCAAAGATTCTGATTCTGGATGATTCCACAAGTGCCGTAGATACCAAAACCGATGCTCTGATCCGCAAGGCTTTCCGTGAGGAAATCCCGAATACCACAAAGATCATCATTGCACAGCGTGTTTCTTCTATTGAAGATGCCGACCAGATCATTGTTCTGGAAAACGGTGCTATTTCTGGTATTGGTACATCTGAAGAATTGTTAAAGACCAATGATATTTACCGTGAAGTATATGAATCTCAGGTCAAGGGAGGTGAAGATCATGAATAACAAAAAACCTAAGCTTTCCAAAGATAATATTGCAACCGCAAAACGTCTGCTGAAATATGTAACGGAAACTTATAAAGCACGGTTCATTCTCGTGTTTATATGTATCTTCTTAAGTGCCGTCGCATCTATTGCGGTATCATTGTCCTTAAAATATATGCTTGATGATTTCATCCTTCCACTGATCGGACAAAAATCACCAAACTATACCGAATTTTACCGTGCACTTGCTGTACTTGGCTGTATTTTCCTTGTCGGTGTTATTGCAACATTTATCTATACCCGTATGATGGTATATATCGGTCAGGGTGTGTTAAAGCGTGTGCGTGATGACATGTTTGAACACATGCAGACCCTTCCGATCCGCTATTTCGATCAGAATACAAATGGCTCTATCATGAGTCTTTACACAAATGATACCGATACCCTGCGCCAGATGATCAGCCAGGCGATTCCGCAGGCGCTGATGTCATTTTTCACAATCATTGTTACATTTATTTCCATGCTGCTTCTTAGTCCTCTGCTGACACTGCTCGCCATTGTCGTCATCGGGATTCTGGTGTTTGTCACCAAAAAAATCGGTGGAAACAGTGGAAAATACTTTGTGCGCCAACAGGTTTCCCTTGCCGATGTGACTGGATTTGTGGAAGAACATATGAATGGCCAGCGTGTGGTAAAAGTGTTCAACCATGAGCAGAAATCCAAGGAAGAATTCGACCAGCTCAACGAATCACTGTTTGACAGTGCCGCACAGGCAAACAAATATGCAAATATGATGGGGCCGGTGATTGGAAACATCGGAAATTTACAGTTTGTACTGACAGCCGTACTCGGTGGAATCCTCTCCGTTGCCGGCGTGGGTGGCATCACACTCGGTGTCATGGCTTCCTACCTGCAGTTTACCAAGAGTTTTACCCAGCCGTTTATGCAGGTAGCCCAGCAGTTTAACTCCATCGTTATGGCTCTGGCAGGAGCTGAAAGAATCTTTGCCCTGATTGATGAAAAGCCGGAGACCGATGAAGGTTATGTTACGCTTGTCAATGCCAAAAGAGACGCCAGCGGAAACATCATCGAATGTAAAGAACATACCGGAATGTGGGCATGGAAACATCCACATTCCGCAGACGGAAGTGTATCTTACACCCCTCTGACCGGTGATGTCCGTTTTGAAGATGTTACCTTTGGTTACAATCCGGATAAGGTCATCTTAAAGGATATCAGCCTGTTCGCAAAACCGGGACAGAAACTGGCATTTGTAGGTTCCACCGGTGCCGGTAAGACAACAATCACCAACCTGATTAACCGTTTTTATGATATTCAGGAAGGAAAGATCCGCTACGACGGCATCAATATTACAAAGATTAAAAAAGACGATCTGCGTCGTTCCCTCGGTATTGTATTGCAGGATACTCACCTGTTTACTGGAACAATCCGTGACAACATCCGTTACGGAAATCTTGACGCGACAGATGAACAGATTCACCAAGCGGCAAAACTGGCGCATGCTGACCAGTTTATCCAGATGCTTCCAAATGGCTATGATACCATGCTCAGCGGCGATGGTGAAGAATTGTCCCAGGGACAGCGCCAGCTGCTTTCTATCGCAAGAGCTGCCGTGGCAGATCCACCGGTTCTCATCCTCGATGAAGCAACGTCCAGCATTGATACCCGTACCGAGAGTATTGTGCAAAAAGGTATGGATAACCTGATGAAAGGTCGTACGGTTTTTGTTATCGCCCATCGTCTGTCTACGATCCGAAACAGTGATGCAATTATTGTGCTTGATCATGGACAGATCATTGAACGCGGGGATCATGCGGATCTGATTAAGCAGAAGGGAACTTATTATCAGTTGTATACCGGAAAGCTGGAGCTTTCTTAACCGGCTGTTTCTTCTTAATTGGAAATGATCTCCTATTGCAGAAATATTACACACTTGTTACAATGCTTTTGTACTTAGCTAATACAAATATGAACAGGGAGGTACAAAAACGATGTGTTTTAGATTTTTTTCCAACTGCGATCTTGCAGCACTGATCCGTAAATGCTTTGGATGCTAATTGAAACAAAAAAGCGTCAGTTCTGATAAAATTATCAGTCTGACGCTTTTTTTTATTTTACAACTTTAAATGTTGTCCTGCTTACCGAAGATTTTATTGCTGTAATATTATCATAATAAATTGTTCCCTTCACTCTTCCATCCGTGATGGCCTCGGAATCACTAATGGCATTCACCCAAAGGGAAAATGACTGAATCTTTGCACTGTCTTTTTCCAATCCACCTTTCGGATTACCTTCTGCATCCCGCTGAACGAATTCTGAGAACGGAATCGTTACAAGCATTTGCTTATTGCCATTCTTTTTATAGGAATCATAGGTATTCAGATATGACTCATAAACAACTCCATTTGCCGTAATCTGAACAACGGTCTTTTGGTTTTTTCCATCTGGGATGGTATAAAATTGTAAAGCATTACACTTTGACCAGTCAACCTCTTTCGAAATCACAGCACCACCCCAGCCATTTGAGTTCTCGTCATACGTAAACTTTAAGCCATAACTGCCTTCCGATTTTTTGTTCTTGTCAAGTTCTAATGTTACCAGACAATCCTCCGCTGCATTTACCGTCCATGCACGTGTCAGCTGGTCGTTGACACCATAGTAGTTCTCAAATCCGTCGATCATATACGGATCTGACTTCGGTGCTTTGATATTATAGGTTTCTGTAATCGTCTGCATTTTTTTGCCATTAATATACAATGATAACGAACCAACCTTTGCATCAAGTGTTTTAAGTTGTGCCACAGATAACTTTGCACCATAATAGCCCTTACTTTCTATCTTTGCTTTTAGTGTCACTTTCTTCTTTCCTGATTTCAGTACAAACTTTACAACCGTTTTACTCCCAGCACCAGTCACCTTTGCCTGGATGGTAGTTGACTTTAAGATTCTCTGATCTGCAAGTGGTGCTGTAAAGTATCCCGTAGTACCTGATACCGCAGACTTTGCAGTCAGCTTTCCCAGACTTTTACTGTTCAATAACTTCTTCTGATCTGTGGCAAAAATACTTCTTGCATCATTATAAAAAGAAATAAAATTATCCAGCATCTCATGTCCGTGTAAACTTCCATCCGTATTAACAGAATCCACATACGGTGTATAAAATCCTTCTGTCTTGCTGAAATTTGCCCACAACAGGAAGTAGGAAGCATCGGATTTTGAAATAATATTCAAAATCTGATTATACCAGTCTTTATTTCCATTTTCCGATTTCAGCAAAGCCGTCTGCTTATCTCCTGCAACCGTTGCATTCGCTGCGCCAGTCTCACTGACTGCAACAAGCTTATTGTGTTTCTTTGCAAAGTCTTCTGTTATCTGCAGCTGCTTTTTAAACTGTTTCATGAATATTCCATCGTTTGCCGGACTCTGATTATACATATCAAATCCAATCATATCAACATATGCGTCACCCGGATACCTCTTCGCATAATCTGCTACGGAAGACACCCCACTATTACTTGGACTGTATGCATATATCATATTATGTACACCCTTTGTATCACGCAGATATTCCACTGTATAGCGATATACATTTTTATAGGTCTCTGCGTCACAATAAGCAGTTCCCCACCAAAACCAGCTTCCAGTGTTTTCATGAAATGGCCGGAAAATAATTGCGCTGTCCACATTATCCGCATAATCCGCAATCATATCCAGATAAGCATTGTAAACCTTATTATACTTTCCTCCCGGAAGAATTTGATTCATCGGATCATTTTCTGTATTATTTGGCGAGTATTCACTGAAATCATACTTTGCATAAGAAGGATCCGTATTCTTATTATAATTTTTATTAAGCTTTATATTTGCAAAATTAGGCATATGTGCAGACAACGTAATAATTGCCCCCTCTGCTGCAGCCTCATTGGAAATACGTGCCGCAGCTCTCACATTATTAGATACGGTCTCTTTCAAAATATCAGAATGTGTGCTGTTATAAACTTTGGCACTGTACTCATTTCCAGTCAATGACAATACATCTATACCAAACACACCTGAAACAGATCCTGTTACATCTTTCGTATCCGAACTTGTCAGATCAGAACTCCCTGCTTTGTGATGAATATCATTCTGATGACCATAAATCACACTATCGGACTGACCAACTGCTTTCAGATACGCATACACTTTTTTTGTCCCTGCAGTAGCCTTTTTATCCACCATAGACAGGCTTGTTGCGATCTTTGTCTTCTGTACGCTTCCATTCTTCTTATATGTCACTAATTTGCCACCGGAAACTGACACAGGCATTGATTTTTTTACTGCGATGGTAGAATCTACAGATGTATCATTTGCAGATCCAATCGCAATACTTATATCATCAATCCACACTGCCCCCCTGTAATCCGTATTTTTCCCAACAATCTGGACTGCCAGTTTTCGGACATCAGATGCCTTATCCGAAAGTGCATCAAAAATCATATCTACCTTCACCTTCTTAATACTTCCAGACACCGTTTCTTCCTTGGTCTGATCCACATCTGCATAAGCCTCAAGTCCCTCATCGCAGAACAATTTTACTGCAAATGTTCCCGTTGTCATCTTAGAAGAATCATACGTCAGACTCAGCGATGCATTAGTTGCCCCTTTCAGATTAATCCCTTTTCCGTCCGAAGATTCCCATACTGCCGTTGCCTGTGACCAGCCCTTATCTTTGTCTGCACTATAGTCCACATCAAATTTTAACTGACCATTGTCTGCCGAAACTGCCGAGGATGCCCCTGCCGAATAATCATATTCCCAGCCGGAACCATAGTACCAGCCACCAATACCATTATTAAAATCAAATACTTTCAGCACATGTGTTTCAGCGGCTGATACTGAAAATACATTTCCCGATGTCGGGCTGCTTCCCGCCAGCACTACTGCCAGCGAAAAAGCAAGACCTCTTTTCATAATCTCTTTCTTCTTCATGCTTACCCTCCCATATCAGTCTCTTTTTATTTTACACAAGCTTCATTGTTTTCTTAAAACCGGTCTTTGCCGTAAACAGTTTCCTATATGTTTTAATCATCTTATCCGGGACATTAATTACCGTATTTTTATCTGCTCCCTTTAATGCATTGCTGCCGACAATCTTTAATTTGGTAGATGTAATTGTGATATTCTTTAAGCTCTTACATCCATTAAAAGCCTTGCTGTCGATTTTTTTTACAGCCCCTAAGATGACAACCTTCTTTAAAGAAGTACATTTTTCAAAAGCTGACGTTCCAATTGTCATTACTTTCCTGCCAACTGTAACAGTTGTCATCTTCTTACATCCATAAAATGCTTTCTTTCCGATTACCTTTACAGATGCAGGGATTACAATCTTTTTCAAAGACGTACAGTTTGCAAATGCCTCTTCACCAATTTTTATAACATTGTTCCCTATCGTAACACTTGTAAGTTTTTTATTTCCCTTGAAAGCCTCTGCTGCGATAGATGTAACCTTGCATGTCACGCCATCAATTACTACCGTTTTCGGAATTACGACCTTCTTTGCATCTGCGGAAGTTTCTACAAAAGCAACCTCAGCCTGACCGGATTTTCCACCTTTTGTTACAACAAAATTTTTGCCGCCTGCCGTAACCGTATCATTCTTTTTAATGGTGTTCTTCGTATCAGAGCCTGTCTGTGTTCCACTACTGCCATTCGTATCTCCACTGGTATTGTTTATATTTCCGCTGGTACTATTTGTGTTTCCACTGCTGCCCCCTGTTCCACCATTTTCTGATGAAATGGATTTTGGATTACACCACATGATTTTTGAAAGACTGGCTGTACCACTGCCTTCTGCTATAAGCTGAAACTGATTTATATCTGCGATTTTTTCATCCATCTCATGATCACATGCCCAGTAGGTAAATTTCGCATAGAATGTCTTTGTCCCACTCTTAGCAGTTTCTCCTTTGACTTCGCCTGCATAAGAAGCGCGGATTACATGCCCATTGCCCAGATCAAGCCGAATATCTGCCTGACTGTCCGACTGATACTCCACATATAAAAAGCCGCCTTTTTTTATACTGGATACACTAAAATCATTTATGTTATATGGTGTCTTTGTATCAATTGTTACCGGCTCTGTACCTGCTGTCTCTTCAAAAAGAATCTGCGTATCACAATTTTTCAGACTGACTGTTTCCTCTGGTAACAGATTGTAAATTTCGCCTGCAACAATACGGTATCCTGCTTTGTTTGGATGAAGTCCGTCAAAGAAAAAATCCCCATTTGCAAAACCAGTAGATGCATCTTTCAGCTTAGAATAACAGTCCACATATGTGACAAAATCCTTATATGCATCCTGGCTGGTCAACTCTTCTAATTTAGTGTTAATACTAGCGATCTTCGTCTTTCCTTCTTCTCCATACCATTTCTCGGTAGTCGGAAGAACACTGATAGAAATCACCTTTGTGCCCGGACGCTTTTGCTTAATCTCATCAAACATTTTCTTATAATTACTGAGGGTTTCTTCCTCCGTCACACCCGCGCCCAGATCATTGATTCCACACCAGATTATGATGGTGCTGTAGTTAAAATCGCCTTCCAGTATATCATGTATTCTGTTTGAAATATGAACCGTAGTCTGTCCTCCGATACCCCAGTTTGAACAATCCTGTCTGTCAAGAATCGCATTCCAGTCTCCACCGCCATATTCACCCAGGGAAGCTTCATGGTTTACCAGCGGATTATGGACAATACTGTCTCCAATCAGTGCAATTCCCGTTTTTTGTTTGTTCGTCCACTGATCCGTTCCATTCTGGTCGATAACAGCTCCATTTCCCTTGAAGTATTTAAGGCTCTTCATAGTTACCTTTGTCGCGTCATCCCCATATGTATAAACTGTGATCTGATCCAGACGTTTAAAGTTTGTACCAAAGCCGGATCTGCCTGAAATATTTCCATTAATACAGTCCTCAATGCTAAAAATGGATCTGTATTTTGTTGTTGAGCCTTCTACTGCTTTTGTCTCTGAAGGTGCAATCAGTGTCCACTCTGTCTTTGCCCCTGAATTGCTTGAAAGTGCAAGTGCCACCTTTCCTGCATCTCCTGTATGGATCAATTCAAAATAGCTTCCCTTATTGATCGTTGATGTATCAAATGTACCACCTACATGCTTCGTATACAGATAGTACATCTGTCCCTGTGCTCCCGTACCGGTCTTACTTCCCTTATATAATACAGTAGCCCCATCATCAGCAAGTGCCGGTCCTCTCCATTCCAGCCTGGTCAGGGTAATCTCCTTGTCGACTGTTTTTACGCTGACTGCATCTACTTCATCAAAACCTACTCCTGTTGACTTCCACTGATTCAGACAGGAAGCATAGGAAAATTTTTTATAATAGGTTCCGGATTCCGTCTGTCCACTCTCTGTTGACAGTGCTTCTTTCCACGCACTACTTTCCCAGTCAGAAAACGCTAATTTGATGTCTGCCTGACTGTCTGCCTGATACTCTGCATAGAAATAGCCGCCTTCAATAACCTTATCCATATCAAAACGATCCTGTACCGTAAAGGATTTCGGTGTATCTGTAACCACGCGCTCACTGCCCTCAAAGATCACACTTGTCACCAGATTCTCAGCATCTGCTCCTGTATCCGGAACTGCCGGAGTAATCTTTAAATTAGAAACCGTCATCTTACCGAGATAGTCAGGTACATTGCTTGCCATCTTAACTCTGATATCAGTCAGATTCGCATATGGTTCTCCAATATAGGTGGCTTCCACGTGGATCTGATTGTTATCATCAAAGTCTGACGAGACAAATTTACTTTCTCCGATAATATCCCAGTTAAAACATGTATAAATCGGTAAAGAAGTGAAATTTTTATGCTCCAGTGTCAGATCATATTCCACCTTTGTTCCGGCATACATTGTATCTGCGGAATTGATCGGACATTCTACACATCCACTCCAGTCCCTGACATTCGTTTCCGTAAAAGTCGCTGAATATGCGCCTTCCAGGGTAATATCTTCCACGGAGTCCTTTGTAACAAACTTTACCGTATACTTCTTCTTTGCCTTTCCATCAGCTGCAGTTACGGTAAATGTAACAGTTGCCTTTCCACCTGATAATGTGACAGGAATATAGCGATCCTGCACATAACTTGTCTCATCGTCAATATAACTATAGATATCCTTTCCGTTCTCATCCTGATAGCTTGCCGTCTGTAACTCTGTGCCTCCATTTACCGTTACTGCCGCATTCAGATTCGAGGTCGTCTCGAACAATTGAACCGTTGCATTGGCATCGGTTCCCAACGGAAGTTCTACATCAAATGTCGTTTTGTCTGTGTTCTCACTCTTAAATCCTGTTACCGCGATCTTCTTTGTTGTGTCACTGGTTCTGTAAGACAGTGTGGTCAGGGATACATCTGACGCATCTGTAGATGCCATCTCTTTCTTTAACTTCTGTGCCCAGATCTTATAACCTGCTGCTACCGGATGCAGTCCATCCGACATGACAAGCGAAGTATAAGAATGTGTACTAGCCGTATCAGTTGCATCCTTAAAATCATCATAGATCTTAATACGTGTTACAAAATCATACTTGGCAGCTAATTCATCAATGGCAGCATTCACCTTTTGAACATCTTCCGGTCTGGATGATTTCGTTGGATTCAGCTGAATGGAGTACACCTGAATCTGATGATCCTTATGTGCCTGATTATATGCCTTGACTGCATCAAACATGGTAGTATAATTTGTTGTCTGCAGTTCAACTGCATTAGAGACTGCCGAATCATTATTGCCACATTGAATAATAATCTTGCTCGGATTGTGCCTGAAAACCTCTTTAAAACGGCTGGAAACATTCGTAGTCGTCTGGCTTCCGATACCATAAGTGATACAATCGGTGCGGTCGAGCACTGCATTCCATCCGCCTCTTTCGTTATAGATCGGTGACCCACTCAAAGCAAGCGGTGTCACCAGTGGATTCTGGGTAATACTTGCACCTATTACTACTACGCCGCCATCTTCGACATCCTCATACCGCTCCCACGCAACATCACGTACATCCGTCTCTCCATCACCGTTGAAATCAGTGAGCGTTCCTGCGTCAATATCTGACTGCAGATCATCTATTTTACTACCGGAGCCCTGAAAATAATAAAGTGCTTTTGAGCCGGCAGTTTTTCCGGACTTTGTATACACACGGAATTCATCAATATTGCGGAAATCCGTTCCAAAAGCTTCTTTGATCTGCGCACCTGTGAATTTGCTGTAATATCCGCTTCCTGTTGTTCCCGTTTCCGGATCTGAAATCGTATAATATCTTTGTCCCGAAGCTGATGACAGAGAAGAATGGCTCTGCACAACAAGCTCGACTGCATCCGCGTCGCCGGAATATTCTACATAAAAGTACGAATCCTCTGTCATAGCTGTGACATCAAGCTCTCCTCCCACATGCTTTGTCCAGAACTGTCCACTGCCGTTAAAAGAAATATTCTGTCCCATTTCACCGTAAGAAAGAATCGGACCAAACCAGCTAACCTTTGTAATTGTAATATTGGCAGAATCACTTCCCTCATAAACGAGACAGAGTGCTTTTAAATCATCAAAATTTTCATCCCCCCAGGCATCCACACATGCATCATAACTATACTTTGCATACTTAACATTTTCCTTTGCACCTGTTTCGGTAGCTGCAATGCACACCGGTGATTTTGCGGTGTTCCATGTATTAAGCTTAAATTGCGGTGTCCCGGTAACTTCTCCTTCATACTCCACATAGAAATAGCCACCTTTTGCCATCCTGCTCTGGTCAAATTTTCCATAGCAGGTGGTCGTATTTTGGATATTGGCAATTCCATCACTTATCGTCGTCGAATTAATTTCTATAGATGTTTCTTTTAATTCGCTGCCCACAACACGCACTCTATTAGATGTATAACGATAGCCTCCTGCCACCACATCACAATAAATCCATCCACCCAGATCACTGTTCTGTGGTGTATAGGATTCGGCATTACCACCGGAAATCTCCTCCCCCTCTGCCGTATAGGAAGCAGCCTTGTACCACTGCCATTCGGTTGCCGGATCTGATATATTCTCGGTGGCTACGGTAACCGCTTCATTGTACACTGCCGGTGCCGTTTGAATCACCGCCTTTGCCTCGGATTCAGCACCATGCACAATAATATTATCCAGATATACCGTACCGTTGAATGAAGAATCCGTCCGAACCAAAGAAAGGATCAAGCCTGTCGTTTCTTCCCGTGCTGTCTTATCAGTCTCATTGTCTGATAACGAAAATGACATATTATACTTATTGTATGATTCTTCATTTATCGTTACGGTAGCTGCGTCTTTATAAGCTGAAACGGAACCTGTGTATAATCTTTGAAAGTTTTTATTATCGGCACCGGCAGATGAAGTCTGAACAATCGCCTCTACCTGATTCGGTGCTTCACCCTCCTTACAATACAATTCGAAAGAAATTGTTGTCATTTTACTATAATCAGCCCCGGAAAGAGTAATGCCGGCTCCTCCTCTATTAAATGTGCCTGTACATGATGTATAATCCTGTGTCACCTTCAGCATCTGGTTCTCAACACGGATGTCAGTATCTTTTATTTCCGCTGTTGTCCATCCATGTTCTGCCCACTCCGTTTCCGTGGCATCATCAAAATTCCACTCCACGACCGGATCATATTTCGGTGCTTTTCCATAATCTGTTACTGCCGCCTGTACTTCTTCTGCAAATAAATTTCCTGCTGACGGAACTCCTCCAATTGCCAGCGAAACGGCCAGCACTGTAGATACTGCCGTTTTAAAAAATCGTTTTTTTCCCATTTTTTTCTCCTCCATAATTTTATCTGAGAACAATTTCCAGTTTATTTCAGCTGGAAATTGTCAATCAGTTCATTTAATTCGATTGCCTGTGAAGACAATTCCTGACTTGTGGCCGAACTTTCTTCTGCCGATGCCGAGTTTGACTGTACTACATCTGCAATCTGTTCAACCGCCTGATTAATCTGCTGAATTGCGCGACTTTGCTCATCTGAGTTCTCTGCCACCTGCTCCACAGCCTCAATAATCTCCTGCACTCCATCAATTACAATCTGTAATGCGTGTGCCGTCTCATCTGCGATCCTGCTACCACTGCCAATCTCATGTAATGTTGCATCAATCAGTTTCCTTGTATCCTCCACTGCATCTGAACTCTGTTTTGCAAGCCTTCCGATTTCACCTGCAACCACTGCAAATCCTCGCCCTGCCTCACCTGCACGAGCTGCTTCGATAGAAGCATTCAATGACAGCAGATTTGTCTGGTCAGCAATCTCTTCAATCGTTTGCGTAATATCTGCAATTTTTGTAGATGACTCGCTGATTTTTCCCATTGCCCCTGTCATCTTCCTAATCTGCGCACGGCTCTCACCTGCATATTTGCTAATCTCGTCTGCTTTTCTGCTTGTATCAGATGCAGACTTACAATTATGTTCTGCCTGTTCTGCAACGTCTCCAATCGTTGCCAAAAGTTCCTCTACCGATGCTGCCTGACTGGTTGCCCCCTCTGCAAGTGTCTGACTGCCTGCTGCAAGCTGCTGTGCGTTATGTCCCACCTGATCCGCGCCCTCTTTAACCTGCGAAAGTGTACCATTTAGAGAATCCATAATCCGATGAATTGCATTAATAATGTGTTCAAAATCCCCAACATAGCATTCGTCAGCTTTTGATCTCACATTAAAATTATTCGATGCCATTTCCCCAAGTATATATGTAACATCTCCAATCATCTGTTCCATACCACCGGCAATTTTAGTGGTAGCATCTGACAGAATTTTTGTTTCATCTCTTGTTGCAATTGATGGAACCTTTGTATGCAAATCACCCTCTGCCAATAATTCCAACCGTTCTGCACATTGTTTGATTGGTGTACCGATACCATCTGCAAGTCTTGTCACCATCATCACCGCAAACGCAATCGAAAGAATCATAATAATAACCGTTATAATCATACTGACTTTTGATTCTGTATTAAAATCCGAAATTGGTGCAGTCAATGCAATACTCCACTGATTACTATCTTCAATCGGCATATATGCCACAATCTGTCTTTTCCCTTTACTGTAATAAGTTGTACAGCCATTTTCTCCCTGTACCATCTTTTGTTCGTATTTTGCAATTGATTTTAAGGAGGAATCTGTCTTTGCTGACAAAATGGTGTTCTCCATATTTTTTACGGAATCAATATTTTCATCAGCAATAACATTTCCGCTTCCATCCAGCATATAGGACTTTGCATGATCACTCACCTTCGTAGTTTTTACAATGTCATTTAAAAACTCTTCATTCGGCACCAGATAAACGGCTCCGACAACTTCTGATCCATATACACCTTCCTTCCACAGCGGAGCAGCTATGATAATAGAAAGTTCTCCTGTTGTTTTACTAATCAGCGGTTCTGACACGGTTGCCTCACCATTCATTGCTGCCGAGAAATAAGATCTGTCCGCATACTCCTTGCCAGTAAATATACTGGTTCCATCCGCATCCAGAACGTTTCCACGTACCAATCCATACATATTCACACGGCCATCAATAATCGTCTGCTTTTTCTCCAGTGATACCTTTTCATCTGAAAGGTCTGCCACCATTCCCAATTCCTTCACAAGATTCACATAGGAATCCATATCCCATTGCACCCGTTCCGCTGCTACGCGTGCAGTCTCTTCCATCGTACGTTTTAATGTAGAGGTTGTACTGTGTGAATTCAAACAACCGGATACCATCCCAAGCAAAAGAAGCGAACTGACCAGCACAAGTAAAACCGAAACTGTGATCTTTCCCTTAATACTGCCATAATAGTACTGTTTTAGTTTTTGTTCTTTGCTCCTGATCTTTTTACTCATTTTTCCCCCATTTCACCCGAACCTTTTCTTTTGTCCATTTTAATTTCATAGTTTAATCAGTTTTTGAATGTTTCCTTTAAATTCTACTTTTCTTAAATCTTACATATGGTTAACTGATTTTTAACTAAAATTTAATTTTTTAATGTACATTTACACCTTAACATCCCTTTCATTATTTTACTAACATTAATATCCCCATATGCATATTAGAGGATGCCTATATTTGTCTGTTTCTTCCAGTTTTATCTAATAATATCTATTTGAATTTGGTTCTTTTTTCTTTATTTCGTTTGTTTTTAGTTTGAATTTTAGTTTCTTTTTTATTTCATTCAGCTTATATATTGCTTTTCTATCACAAATATGTTAGTTTATATACAAATATTTCTTAAAATATCGTCATTTTAACGGAGGCTAAATTATGAATTTTATGCAATTAAATTACTTTCATCAGGTAGCTCAAACACTTAATGTTTCGCAATCTGCCAAAGAATTATTCATCTCTCAGTCCTCTCTCAGTCAGTCTCTTCAACATTTGGAACGGGAACTGGGCTATCCACTGTTCGACCGAAGTGGAAAACATCTGGTTCTAAATAGCAATGGAATAATTTTTTTAAATGCCGTAGAAAAGATGGAACACATTCTGGCTTCAGCAAAAAAAGAACTCGCAGATAACAACTGCGAGTTTTTAAAGGAAATCTTTTTATATATTGAATGTGCATCCCTTATACTTCCAAATTTATTGCGCTATTTATCAACCACTATACCTGGACTAAAATTTCAAATTTTACAAAATCACAACAAAATAAATACCAGCAATGTATATTTAAAAATCTTTGCCTCTCCCATTCCTCTTGATGGCAATCACCGCACATTACTGTTAGAAGAACCTATTCTGCTTGCCATCCCAATGGATTCCCCCCTGGCATCTTCTCCAATGATATCTGCAAATGATCTCCGAGAGGAACATTTTCTTATGTTGGGAAAGAACTGGGGACTCGGGAAATTTCTCAGTCAGTATTTTGAACAGATTGATTTTTCCCCAACTACGGTCATGCTGCTTGATAACCCAAGCCTGATGCGCGAATTTTTACGCACCGGATATGGTCTGGCATTTGTGCCACAAATTACATGGGGTACTTCTTTCAGTAAGGATACCTTGATTTTGCGCTCGGTCAACGATATGTCCATGATGCGCTATGTCTATCTGGAATGGCAGGAGGATACTTATATGCCCCAAACCTTGAAAACATGTATTTCAGCAATCCAAGAATATTTTTCCAATATCCATATCTGAATTTCGTTTTAAAAAGGACGAATCCATTTCGTAAAATGAATTCGTCCTTTTTCCCTTCCTATGCACGGAAATCAAATTTGCCACCTTTAGTCGGTAGTGTCTCCTCTTTGATACTGTCCCAGTCGATATTCC
>ERZ1034847.520-NODE-520-length-15932-cov-41.882094_pt1 | contig 15932 bp, 10 predicted proteins | sample MGYA00520633_ERZ1034847 | MGnify/ENA primary metagenome ERZ1034847 (study PRJEB33766, sample SAMN09781732) | gut metagenome | biome: gut microbiome | host: Homo sapiens | place: Madagascar | study: EMG produced TPA metagenomics assembly of the PRJNA485056 data... | reverse complement strand
TGGAGACAATTCCTTACGAAGTGCTGACCACCATCAGCAACCGAGTGAAGAGGGTTTATTACCAGGATTAAGCGTGAAAAGAAGCGTTGCTGGCGACAATAAATCGTGCAAAAACGTATAAAAAACGATAAATCCCATCCGAAAAGCTCGGATGGGATTCTTTTTTACGTAAATTTTTCCATTAAAACGTATTGAATATGAATAAAAAAGTGTATCTTTGCAACCAACAAATCATCTAAAAACAAGCAAGGGTGCACTTTTATGTGTATTTCTTTAACTATTTAACAATTCAAAAGTAATAATGGAACAAGTATTTAGCTATATCATTAGTCTGGGTGCGAGCGTGATGATGCCTATCATCTTCACGGTCATCGGACTGTGCATTGGCATGAAATTCGGAAAGGCTTTGAAGTCGGGACTCTTCGTAGGTGTGGGTTTCGTGGGACTGGGTGTGATGACAGCTTTGCTGACTACCAACTTCAATGACCCGTTGAAGGCTATCTCCGACATCTATCACCTGCAGTTGAATGTGTTTGATATGGGATGGCCTGCAGCTGCTGCCGTAGCTTATAATACTGCGGTGGGTGCCTTGATTATCCCAATCTGCTTGGGTGTCAACTTCCTGATGTTGATTACCAAGACCACCCGTACGGTAAACATCGACCTCTGGAACTACTGGCATTTCGCATTCATCGGTGCCGTAGCTTACTTCGTGATGGGCGAGAGCTTGCTTTGGGGATACTTCGCAGCCATCGTCTGCTATATGATAACATTGGTATGTGCAGACTTGACCGCCGATAAGTTCCAGAAGTACTACGATTTGGATGGAATCTCTATTCCGCAGCCATTCTGTCAGAGTTTCATGCCATTCGCCATCGTCTTCAACAAGCTCCTGGATATGATTCCTGGTTTCTCTAAGCTCGATGTAGATGCAGAGGGATTGAAGAAGAAGTTTGGCGTGCTCGGCGAACCATTGGTTCTCGGTGTCATCGTAGGTGCCCTGATTGGTTGGGCAGCTCAGTTGGATATCAAGAAGATTCTCTTCCTGGGTGTAACCATGGGAGCTGTGATGGAGCTGATCCCTCGTATCACCTCTCTCTTTATCGATGGACTGAAGCCAATTTCAGAGAAGACACAGGAGTTGGTCAAGACCAAGTTCAACGGCAAGAAGGTACACATCGGTATGAGTCCTGCCTTGGTTATCGGTCATCCTACTACCTTGGTAGTATCAGTCATCTTGATTCCGGTTATCCTGGCAATCGCAGTCTTCCTGCCTGGCAACCAGTTCTTGCCATTGGCATCATTGGCAGGAATGTTCTACCTCTTTCCATTGATTCTGCCATTTACCAAGGGTAATGTAGTGAAGACCCTTATCATCGGTTTGGTAGCCCTGATTATCGGTCTCTATTTCGTAACCGATATGGCTCCTGACTTTACGATGGCAGCCAACCAGGTATATGCTGCCACAGGCGATAATGCCGCTCATATCCCTGACGGATTCGCAGGTGGTGCGCTCGATTTCGCTTCCTCTCTCTTCGGATGGGTCATCTATCGTGGTGTGAAGCTCTCTTACATCGGTATGGGTGTGCTCACCATCCTCACCATCGCCCTGCTGGTTCTCAACCGCCAGCGCATCGTGAAAGAAGAAAAGGCAGCAGCCAAGAAATAAAACAAGAAAGTGAAGAACGAAGAATTCAAGTAATCATAAAGTTCAAAGTTCAAAATTCAAAGTTCAAAGTAAACGATTATGAAGAAATTAACATTAATATTAGCAGCAATGGTATTAACAGCAAGTCAGGCTTTTGGCCAGTGTGGTAAGTGTGGATACGAAGTAAAGGCAGAAAATGCCTATACTAATTATAACGTTCGTTATGCGAGCAATCCGATGGATGCCAAGCATTATACAACCGAGCGTCTCCGCAGTGAGTTCGCTATTGAGAAGGTGTTCGCTCCAGGTGAGGTAAACTGGACCTACACCATGTTCGACCGTTTCCTCATCGGTGGTGCAGAGCCAACAACCGCTCCTTTGAAGCTTACTTCTATCGCTCCGCTTTATACCGATAAGCCAAACGATCAGAAGAATCTGCTCGACAACCGTGAGTTGGGTATCATCAATATCGGTGGCGAGGGAACTGTTACCGTAGATGGCAAGAAATATACACTTGCTTTCCAGGAGGCTCTCTATGTAGGTCGTGGTGCCAAGAGCATCGAAGTAAGCAGTAAGGATGCTGCCAAGCCTGCTAAGTTCTATATGAACAGCGCCTGCGCTCATCAGACCTATCCTACCAAGAAGGTAACCCTGAAGGATGCCAACAACATCAAGGCGGGTAGCCTGAAGGAGAGCAACGACCGTGTGATCCACCAGTTGATCATCGATGGCGTGGCAGGTGTCCGTACCTGCCAGCTGCAGATGGGTGTTACCGAGTTGAAGGAGGGTTCTGTTTGGAACACTATGCCTGCTCATACTCACCTCCGCCGTATGGAGACTTACCTTTATTATAATGTACCAGAAGGTCAGAAGATTCTCCATGTAATGGGTGAACCACAGGAGACACGTCCTATCTGGTTGAACAATGAGCAGGCTGTCATTGCTCCTGAATGGTCTATCCACTGCGCTGCAGGTACCAGCAACTATACCTTTATCTGGGGTATGGCTGGTGAGAACCTCATCTATAATGATATGCAGGTGGTGAAGATCCCTACATTAGAATAACAAAACAAAACGCTTAAAAACTGAGACAAATGAGTCCTATTTCAACAAGTAAAATGTCCAACTTCCGTTGGGTAATCTGTGCGTTGCTTTTCATTGCCACCACAGTCAATTACATGGACCGTCAGGTTCTGTCATTAACATGGAAAGACTTCATCGCTCCAGAATTCCACTGGACTGATGACGACTACGGTACGATTACCGGTCTTTTCTCCATCTTCTATGCCATCGCCAACCTCTTTGCAGGTAAGTTCGTGGATTGGATGGGTACCAAGAAGGGTTATCTCATCGCCATCTTCGTATGGTCAACCGGTGCTGTGATGCACGCAGGTTGCGGTTGGGTAGCTATGGAGATCGAGGGTTACGATTCTATCGAGGCACTCCGCCTGGTACAGGCTGGTAGTGATGCAGCTGTAGCTATCGCCACCATCAGTGTATGGTTGTTCCTCTCTTGCCGCTTGATTCTTGCTGTGGGTGAGGCTGGTAACTTCCCTGCAGCCATCAAGGTAACCGCTGAGTATTTCCCAAAGAAAGACCGTGCGTTCTCTACTGCCATCTTCAATAGTGGCGCATCTGTAGGTGCCTTGGCAGCACCAGCTACCATTCCTTTGTTGGCTCGCAGCATGGGCTGGGAGTGGGCTTTCATCATCATCGGTGTGCTCGGTTATGTATGGATGGGCCTCTGGATGTGGCTTTATGAGAAACCATCCAAGAGCAAGCATGTAAACAAGGCTGAGCTTACTTACATTGAGCAGGATGAAGAACTGGAGAAGGTTGAGGCTGAGAAGACAGAGGCTACAGAGGCTTCTGAAGAGAAGACCATCGGTTTCCTCAAGTGCTTCAGCTATCGCCAGACCTGGTCATTCATCGTAGGTAAGTTGATGACTGATGGTGTATGGTGGTTCTTCCTTTTCTGGGCTCCAGCTTACTTCTCTGATCAGTATGGTTACTCTTCAGACTCTGGTATGGGTATCGCCCTCATCTTCACTCTTTATGCGATTGTTACGGTTTTGAGTATCGGTGGCGGTTACTTGCCAACCTATTTTGTGGATAAGAAGGGTATGAATCCATATATCGGTAGAATGCGTGCGATGTTGATTTTCGCCTGCTTCCCATTGCTCGGTCTGATTGCTCAGCCTATGGGTGAGTACAGTGCATGGTGGCCAGCTGTCATCATTGGTTTGCTCGGTGCAGGTCATCAGGCTTGGTCTGCCAACCTATATTCTACCATCGGTGATATGTTCCCTAAGTCAACTGTGGCTACCATCACTGGTATCGGTGCCATGGCGGGTGGTATCGGTTCTTTCCTCATCAACAAGGGTTCCGGTATGCTCTTCACCTACGCAGAGGGTCAGGGTTCTGCCTTTACCTTCATGGGCTTCGATGGCAAGCCAGGTGCTTACATGATTGTATTCTGCATCTGCAGCGTGGCTTACCTCGTAGGCTGGTGTATCATGAAGGCATTGGTGCCTAAGTACAAGCCAATCGTCGTTGAGTAGTTGATGATTGACGGTTGGTCGTCAACCGTTAAGATGAAATGAGTACTAGTTCAATTGAAATTTAATGATAGAAGCGCAACAGACTATTTGCCTGTTGCGCTTTTTCTTTGTTTTTATAGGGCATTGGGTATTTTTTGCCCCTAAAATACGCAAGAATAAATAAATTGGTTTAAAATATTTGCACGTATGATTTTTTTTTGTAACTTTGCACAAAACTTAGTATATTACTTAAACTTAAAAAATAATGAAGAAAGCAGTTGTGGTTATAGCTTTACTCAGCCAGGCTCTGGGCTTGACTTATGCCGACGATCAGACTGGGACAAGGGGTATCGGACAGTATCCGGGACGCCCATCTCAGTTTACGGCTCCTCAAATGGTGAAGGATGATACCTATAGGAACATCGCCTTGAACCGTATGGTATATACTTCCTCGAATGCCGATTTCAATCTTACAGGTCATCTGGTAACAGATGGTATCATCACCAGCAAGGCTCCTTCCTTCCTGAGTGTAAGAACGAATGAAGGTGAGTTGTCCAACCGTGATAAGGAGAAGATGATTGATGGCAACACGGTCACCAGTCAGTATATCAAGGGCGAGAAGGCTTTTGCTGAGTTCAATTGGGAAGCCATGAAGGTAAACCTCAGAAACCTGAAGTTTACAGGTGAATTGGCTTACTATCAGGACAAGGCTACTCAGGGGTATGTGATTCGTGTGATGGGTTCACACAATGGTACGAAATGGGAGGTGCTGGGAGAAGAGAAAGGCACCGGACTTCCTGGCGAGGCTACCAAGCAGCAGGTAAGTTCCGACCCTAACAAGTTCCAGGATGTGGTGCGACTGCCGCTCCGCAAGCTGAATGTTTCCATTCCTTTGAAGAAACCGGGCAACTACGAGCATGTACGCATCGAATTTACGATGCCAGGTGCTGCGTGGTGGCGCGTCAAACTCATCGATAATACCACTTCATGGCGTCCATCCATGCACTTCTCCAGTGTATGGAAGTCTGAATTGGCTAAGAATGCCCAGTGGCTCTATGTAGATCTGGGTACTGTGGCTGATTTCGATCAGGTGAATCTCTTCTGGGTCAACAAGGCTCGTCAGGGCAAGATTCAGGTTTCCTGTGATGCCAGAAACTGGAGTGATATTGCTACCCTGGGTCAGCAGAAGCAAAAGGGCTTGACCGAGAAGGTGGCTTGCAAGGGGCATGGCAGATATGTGAGATTGCTGCTTACCCAGCCAGATGCTTCCGGTCGCTATGCCTTGTCAGAGATGCAGGTGATGGGTAAGGGTGGCTTGCGTGCCGAGGCAGCCAACACTTTGGCTTCTAAGAATGGCAAGCAGATGCTCAACCAGTGGCAGCTGCGCCGCGAGGGAAGTGATGCCTGGATCCAGGCTACCGTTCCTGGTACCGTGCTTACCAGCTATATGAATATCGGTGCGGTGCCTGATAACCGCTACGATGATAATATGCGACAGATTTCCGAGTCGTTCTTCAACTCTGATTTCTGGTATCGTACTACCATCAACCATCAGCCATCTGCCAACAAGAACCAGCATACCTATCTTAACTTCGATGGCATCAACTGGAAGGCGGATATCCTCCTGAATGGTGAGAAGATTGGCAGAATCGACGGTGCCTTTATCCGCTCTCGCATCGACGTGACCAAGAAGTTGAAGCCAGGTGCCAACAAGCTCGAGGTGCATGTCATCAAGAATGCCCACTTCGGCGTGGTGAAGCAGAAAAATCTCCAGAATACCGACCTCAATGGTGGTGAGTTGGGTGCTGATAACCCAACCTTCCACGCATCTATCGGCTGGGACTGGATTACCAATACCCCTGGTCGTGAAATCGGTATCTGGAATGATGTCTATCTCACCCACGATAAGGGTGTGAGCGTTTCCGATCCGCTGGTAACATCTACTTTGAATCTGCCGGATACATTGGCAACCATGACTCCATCTGTCTTCCTGAAGAATGCAGATGCCGTGGCTAAGACCGTGAAGCTTTCCGGTTTTATCGGCAAAATCCAGTTCGAGCAGGAAGTTAGCCTGCAGCCAAACGAGAAGCGTGAGGTGGCTTTCGCTCCAGCTGATTATCCTCAGCTCAAGAACCAGCGCATGAATCTCTGGTGGCCTAACGGCTATGGTTCACCTTATTTATATGATGCCGGTTTCAAGGTTTCAGACAAGGCTTCAGGCGAGGTAATCTCTGAGGTCAACTATAAGGCGGGTATCCGCCAGATGAGCTATGCCGACCTGGATACCCAGACCAAGATCTACATCAATGGCAAGCGATTGAATCCATTGGGTGGTAACTGGGGATTCTCCGAGACCAACCTCAACTACCGTGGACGTGAATACGATACTGCCGTTCGCTACCATAAGGAGATGAACTACAATATGATTCGCGACTGGGTGGGTCAGATTGGTGATGAGGAACTGTATGAGGCATGCGATAAGTATGGTATCATGATCTGGCAGGACTTCTGGTTGGCTAATCCATGGGACGGACCGGATCCTGATGACGACAAGATGTTCCTGGAGAACTCTGCCGATTACATCTCCCGCATCCGCAGCCATGCTTGTATCGGTATCTATTGCGGTAGAAACGAGGGCTTCCCTCCTGCATCCATCGACAAGGTGCTGAGAGAGCAGGTCAAGGATATCCATCCACAGTTGGGGTATATTCCTAGCTCAGCCGACCTCGGTGTCAGCGGTCATGGTCCTTACCAGATGAAGTCACCATCTTTCTACTTCGCTAACCAGAGCCATAAGCTGCATTCAGAGCGTGGTATGCCGAATGTGCCTACCTTCGAGTCTCTGAGCAGAATGATGGAACCGGAGCATCTGTGGCCACAGAGCGATGCCTGGGGGCAGCATGATTATACATTGAAGGGCGCCCAGGGTGGTGAATCTTTCAACAACATCATGGAGAAGCGATATGGCAAGCCTCAGAGTGCTGAGCAGTTTACCAAGTGGGCACAGTGGCTCAACTATGATGGCTACCGTGCGATGTACGAGTCTTCTCAGCAGGACCGTCTTGGTTTGCTCATCTGGATGAGTCATGCCTGCTGGCCAAGCATGGTTTGGTGTACCTACGATTATTACTTTGAGCCAACCGCCGCTTACTTTGGTGTGAAGAAGGCTTGCGAGCCATTGCATATCCAGTACAACCCGGTGAAGAAGGTTGCCGAGGTAGTTAACTTCGCCGGTGGTGCCAAGAATGGCTTGCTTGCCAAGGCTCAGGTCTTTGATATGTACGGAAAGTTGATCAAGGAGGAGAGCAAGGAAGTGAATGTGGCGGAAGACCAGACTCTCAATGCCGTTAGCGTAAGCGAGCCGGATGAGGAGGTTTACTACATCAAGTTGACTCTGGAGCAGAACAACCAGGTGGTTTCAGATAACTTCTATGTGATGGGTAAGGAAGAGGACAATCTCCAGGCACTCTCTAAGTTGCCAAAGGCAGAGGTTGCTGTCAGCGGCAAGCGTTTCGTTCAGCAGGGCGAAGAGTGGGTTGGCGAGGTAGAGATCCGCAATACCGGCAATGTACCTGCTCTCTTGGTTCGCCTGAACCTGAAGGGTGGTGATGGTGAGCAGATTCTCCCTGTTATCTACAGCGATAACTACTTCAGTCTGATGCCTAACGAGTGCAAGACTATCAAGGTATCTTATCGTGATGAGGATGGCAGAGGTCAGGCTCCATACGTAGAGATTACAGGTTTCAATAAGTAAAACTAAAAGTAAAATAAAAAAGCGCATCAGCGAGATTAACTTGCTGATGCGCTATTTTTTTGCAGTAAGACATTTGTCTTAACTCCTTTAACTCCTTTAACTTCCGAACTAAAGGAATCCCTGCTGCTTGAGGGCATCGAGGAATCCGATGCTCATGGCTTCGCAATCCTTCTTGGTATATCGGATATCAGTGAAAACCTGGGCTAATGTTTCTACGTTGTTGATGCGTACAAACTCCTGGTTCTCTTCCAGTGCTTCCTTCTCGGCATAGAAGTCATCAATCTTTTCTGGGGTATAATCCTCGAAATGCTCGTTGTGTATGATGCTTCTCAATGGCAGACGGTCGCTCTGGGCAGGCTGCTCATCCGGCCATCCGATGGTAAGGGTAGCCACTGGCATTACCAGCTTCGGCAACTTCAGGGTGTCGATGATCATCTTCGGCATATACACCGTGGTGCCCAGGAAGCAGGTTCCCAGACCCGCCTCTTCTGCCAGATTGGTAAAGGTCTGCGTGAAGAGCAGGGCATCGGTAGCCGCATTCATAAACGAGAGAATGTTGTCGTATCCCGGGGTTCCCTTGCGGTTTTCTGCCCAGAGGGTGGTGCGGCGGTAGTCGGCGCAGATGGTGAGTACCACAGGAGCGCCTGTCACCATCGGCTGGTTGAAGTGGGCAGGGGCCAAAGCCTTCTTTCCCTCTTCGCTGCGGGTTACCACTACGCTGTAGAGCTGCAGGTTTCCCATAGTAGGAGTGCGCATTGCTTCTTCCAGCAATCTGTTCAAAAGTTCATCTGTTACCTCTTTGTCGGCATATTTGCGAATCGAGGTTCTTTTCTTGATTGATTCCATATCTTGTTTCTTTTTTATAATTCTCTATCTTAATGCAAAGATAATGCAAAGATAATGAAAGTTTCCCAAAAAGAACACGGTTCTTTTACATTTTTCACTCCATTATGGGCATTTCGTGCGTTTTTTGATGAAATATCTGCTCAAACGTTTCATATTTTAGAAATATTGTTTTAATTTTGCAGCTAATTATTAAACGTTTAATATGGAATATACTGAAAATATGACTTTCGAAGAGGCGAGCCACGCCTTGATGAAAGATTTGAAGACCCGATTGGCTGAGCTGCACGGGCATTTCGATGCGCAGAATGTCGATTGGCATAAACTCCATCTTCCATTGGCGAAACTTGTTTCCGAAGAAACGCAGAAATCAATCGGCAGCCCGGAAGTGGTAGAGGTTCGACCTAAGGAATTGGAGTGCGATGTGGTAAGATACCAGAACAATAAGGAGAAATGGGTGGCTTTGGTCGGATTGCTCAATGGCCATCCCTACGAGATATTCACCGGTTTGCAGGATGAGGATGAAGGCATCATACTCCCCAAGTCTGTCACCAAGGGCAAGATCATCAAGACGGTCCTCCCGGAGGGACAGAAAAGATATGATTTCCAGTTTGTCAACAAGCGTGGCTACAAGATTACCGTCGAGGGATTGAGTGAGAAATTCAATCCTGAGTATTGGAACTATGCCAAGCTCATCTCCGGCGTTCTGCGCTATCGTATGCCGGTTGCCCACGTCATCAAGCTGGTCAATCAGCTGCAGCTCACCTCCGAAACCCTCAACACCTGGCGGGTGGGCGTGGAAAGAGCCTTGAAGAAGTACCTCTATGAAGAAAATGGAATAGATAACTTGGAAAACGGAATAGATTATAAGGAGACTGAAGATGAAATTGATGAGCAGTAAGATATACCTCAGGAATGTGCGTTTCCACGCTTTCCATGGCGTATTGCCGCAGGAGGGAATCGTTGGCAACGATTATCTTGTCAACCTGGTGCTGGATTATGACTTCTCTTCTGCCATGCAGACCGATGATCTTCAGGAAACCCTCAATTATGCCGAAGTCTATCAGAAGGTAAGAGAAGAAATGGCTGTGCCAAGCAAGCTCCTGGAGCATGTGGCAGGCAGAATCGCCCATAGACTCTTTTCCGATTTCCCGGAAATCCAGAAACTCCAACTCTCTATCACCAAGGTAAATCCTCCGATGGGTGCCGATAGCGACGGCGCTGGGGTAGAGGTTGTATTAACAAATGATAAAACTTATAGTTAGAATTAGGTTTTCTGATAATAAAGTAGTAATTTTGCAAAATCATCAGAAAGTATGTGTAAGAAAGTAACACTGATATGGATCTTCTTGTGTGTGTTGGTAATGACTGCGTTCGCTGCCAATAAGCGTTTCACGCTGGTCATCGACCCCGGTCATGGTGGTCATGATGCCGGAGCACTCGGAGCCATATCCAAGGAAAAGAATATCAATCTTGCCGTTGCCTTGCGCTTCGGTAAGTATGTGGAGCAGAATCTCCCGGAGGTAAGAGTCATCTATACCCGCAAGACGGATGTCTTCATCCCGCTCAATGAGCGTGCGAATATTGCCAACCGTGCCAATGCCGATCTCTTTATCTCCGTGCATACCAATGCCTTGCCGGCAGGAAAGGTGGCTCGTGGCTTCGAGACCTATACCCTCGGTATGCACCGTGCCAAGGACAATCTCGATGTGGCGATGCGAGAGAACTCCGTCATCTCGATGGAGAAGGACTATCAGCAGAGGTATCAGGGATTCGATCCCCGCTCTTCTGAGAGCTATATCATCTTCGAGTTCATCCAGGGCAAGAACATGGAGCGCAGCGTAGAGCTGGCACGAATGATTCAGCGAGGTGTCTGCGATGGTGCCAACCGTCCCGACAAGGGCGTGCATCAGGCGGGATTCCTGGTCTTGAGAGAGACTTCCATGCCGGGCTGCCTCATTGAGTTGGGCTTCATCACCACTCCTGATGAAGAGCGCCTGCTCAACAATGACAGCAGAGTGGATGATATCGCCCGTGGCATCTACGAGGCTTTCGCAAAATACAAGAATAAGTACGATAAATCGGTTTCCGTTCCTTATCGTGCCAAGGATTCCGAGAAAGTGAATATCCCGAAGATTGTTCCCGATCAGGAACCTGCGACCAAGACTCGTGTCGTAACGAGAGTAGAGCAGCCGAAGCGTGAAGAGGCAAAGCCTGATCAGTCAAAGCGGGAGGTGAAGGAAGTGAAGAAGCTTGAGCCAAAGCGGGAGCCGAAGAAGGCTGAAGTAGCTGATGCGCCGGTCTTCAAGCTTCAGATTTTCGTAGGTAGTAGAAACCTTCGCAAGGGCGATGCCCATTTCAAGGGCGAAACTGATTATAATAGTTTCCAGGAAGGCAATCTGGTGAAATACACCCTGGGTGCATCCACCAATTACAACGAGATCTATCGCCTGCGCAAGGAAAAGCTGGATAAGTTTCCGGAGGCTTTCATCATCGCCTTCAAGAACGGACAGAAATATGACGTGAACCAGGCTATCCGGGAGTTCAAGCAGAACCGCAACCGGTAGTGCCCTTCTCGGGCAGCCTGTGATTCGCTCTATATAAATAGGTATAATAAAAAGAACAAAAATAGATAAATATGAAACTGACAAAGGAAATTAGGATAGCGTTGGTCGCTATTGTAGGTATCTTGGTGATGTATTTCGGAATCAACTTTCTGAAAGGCATCAACTTGTTCTCTACCAATAACACCTACTATATGACGTTTGATGACATCCAGGGTATGGGTGCTTCTACCCCTATCTATGCCGATGGCTACAAGGTGGGTACCGTGGATCAGCTGGATTTCGACTATTCCGGAAAGGGTCCCATCAAGGTCAAGGTGGATATCAACAAGGATCTGAGAATCCCTGCAGGTAGTACCGCAGAGATTGCTAAGGATATCATGGGAAATCTCCAGGTGAGTCTCCTGCTTGCCAATAATCCTCGTGAGCGTATCGAACCGGGCGGCATCATCCCTGGCACCGTGAATAACGGTATGATGGGCAAGGCTGCCGAAATGATTCCGGTTGTTGAGAAGATGCTGCCTAAGCTGGATTCCATCCTCGCCAGTGTGAATGCACTCCTGGCTGATCCTGCCCTGGCTGCTTCCCTCCACAATGTGGAGACCATCACCAGCAACCTCACCGTTTCCACCCGTGAGCTGAATACCCTGATGGCTGGATTGAACAAGCAGGTTCCGGGTATGATGAAGAAGGCGAATGGCGTTCTCGACAATACCAACCGACTCACCTCTAATCTGGCGAGCCTCGATGTGCAGGGCACACTCGATCGTGTGAATGCCACTCTCGATGGTGCTCAGAAGTTCACCGAGCAGTTGAACAGCGGAAAAGGTAGTCTGGGTCTCCTCATGAACGATACCCGTCTCTATGAGAATCTGAACTCTACCATGTCGCATGCCGATTCTCTCGTCATCGATCTCAAGGCACATCCAAAGCGCTATGTTCACTTCTCAATTTTTGGCAGGAAAGACAAGTAACCCCTCGAAAATGCTGTTTGCATCGCATGAATAGAGGAAAAATCAAAATAAATTTTGTCTAAATAACGAAGGCAATGTTTCACGCCCCGGAATAGCTACAGAACTTGTTGTTTTTTAGCTATTTCGGGGTGTTTCAAAATTGTTTCACTGCCCCTAAAACGCAATTGTGGATAACTTTCTTAGTTGCTTGATTATGAGATAGTTATCTAGGTAGTCTTAAAATATTATAAATAGCCCGATTTGCTACTTTGGGCTTTTTTTTGTAATTTTGCAGTCGATTTGCATCAAATGGTGCAATCTGATGTAGTGTTAAGGTAAAAAATCAATTAAATAAGTAGTAAATAGTGTCAATGTTAGCAAGTCCAAAAGCGCTTTGGGACAATAGTCTTTTGCTTATAAAGGATAATGTGTCAGAGCAGCAATATAATACATGGTTTCGACCAATAGTCTTTGAGTCGTACAAGCCTTCGACCAAGACTTTGTTGGTTCAAGTTCCAAGTCCATTCGTATATGAGTACTTGGAACAGAATTATGTTGGCTTGTTGAGTAAGGTCCTTCATCGCAATTTCGGCGATGGCATCCGTCTCACTTATCGGGTGGTAACGGATAAGGAGCACAGGTTGACCCAGGATGTGGAAGCTGATCCGGCTGATATTGATGAGGCTGAGCGCAAGAGATTGGCACAGCAGCCACAGACACAGGCTAACCCGGCAGAACCACAGCAGCCTGAAGACATTGACACCCAACTTGATCCGAAACTCACCTTCAATAATTATATGGAGGGTGACAGCAACAAACTGCCACGTTCGGTGGGATTGTCTATCGCTGAGCATCCGAATACCACGCAGTTCAACCCGATGTTCATCTATGGTCCTTCTGGTAGCGGAAAGACTCACCTGGTGAATGCCATCGGTCTGAAAACCAAGCAGATGTATCCTAAGAAGCGTGTGCTCTATGTCAGTGCCCGCCTCTTCCAGACACAATATACCGATGCGGTGCTGCATAATGCAAGTAATGATTTCATCAATTTCTACCAGTCTATCGATGTGCTCATCGTGGATGATGTGCAGGATTGGGCAGGCAAGGCGAAGACCTTGAATACCTTCTTCCACATCTTCAATCACCTCTTCCGAAATGGAAAGCGTATCATTCTGGCAAGCGATAGACCTCCGGTTGAACTCAAGGATATGCCAGACCGACTCATCACCCGTTTCTCTTGTGGACTGGTGGCGGAGTTGGAGAAGCCGAATGTGGAACTCTGCGTGGATATCGTGAGCAACAAGGTACGCAAGGATGGACTGAAGATTCCGAAGGATGTGGTTTCCTTTATCGCACAGACCTGCAACGGCAGTGTGCGTGATCTCCAGGGTGCCATCAATGGTTTGCTGGCTTACAGTATCGTATATAACAGCAATATTGATATCCGCCTGGCGGAGCGTGTCATCAAGCGTGCCGTCAAGGTTGAGGAGAGCAACAAGGTGCTCACCCTCGATGAAATCGTGGAGGCGGTCTGCAATCATTACAAGGTAACGGTGGCTGCAGTCAACAGCAAGAGCCGCAAGCGTGAGTACGTGGAGGCGCGTCAGGTGGCGATGTTCATGGCTCAGAAACTCATCAAGATGCCTGCTTCCAGAGTGGGCAAACTCATTGGTAATCGCGATCATAGCACGGTTATCCACAGTTGCGCCAAGGTAGAGGAGCGACTGAAGATTGATGCCGAGTTCTTCGATGAACTCTCTAGCATCGAGAATGGATTGAGAGTGAAGAGATAAGCACATCATAAAAGGGCTTTCCTTTAGGAAGAGCCTGATTTGAATCAGATAAGCACGGAACCTTGGTATAGTGGTTCTCGTTTATATAAATGAAATAAAAGGAAGTCGGGCAAGTTTGTATTTGTCTTGGCTTCCTTTTTCCGTTTCTTTCAGCCTATACGCAAATTTTGTGTAAGTTTTCTGCCTTTTTTACATCTTCTATCTTTCTTTTTTGTATATTTGCAGTTGGATTATGTTTTACCCAAATTACTGTAGATATGGTTATGAAGATTTCACGTATTTGCATTTGGGTCCTCATGCTGGGGACTGTCATGGTATTCTCTTCTTGTGCGAATGAGCATCCTAAGGAGCAGCTCGACGGGAATGCCATGTATGGTTCTGCGTCTGAAATCTACAACCATACCGTATCTTCTCTCTATCAGGACATAGACTTTGTAGAGCATAGCGGGGAGGAAGACTCGCTCTATGCAGTGTGGAGTCATCTCTATCAGGTGATAGGAAAGGCGAATCAGTCGCTTGATATCATCGATTACAAGTCTGATTTGCTCTCTGTGAATCAAAAAGACCAGTTTAAGGCTGAGGTGCGTGCCATCAGAGCTATGATGTATTACGAGGCGATGGAGCTTTTTGGCAGGATTCCCGTGATTCTGTCTTCTGGCGAGGCGGCCATCTATGAGGCGGCTTCAGGCATTGCCGTGGCTTCGCTTACCGACGTCAACCTCTGTGCGCAAAGCGAAAGAAGCGAGGTGTTCCGCTTTATCTTCAGTGAGTTGCAGCAGGCGTTGCCTTACCTTCCGAATGAGCATAGCGCCAATGGTGGAGTGTATGAGGGAAGAATCACGCAACCGGTAATCAACTTCCTGTTGGCAAAGTTGGCTTTCAATGCTGAAATCTATACGTTTGATGATTGGACCAGAGGATATAAGAAACGTCCTAAGGGTAAGAAAATCCACTTTGTGGTTCAGACGGCCGATGGTGCTTCTCTGCTCAATGGTGGAACGGCTGGTGAGAATCGCAGCAAGGAATTGAATGCCTGGGAAACCTGTATTTTCTATTGTGATAAATTGGCCGCAGAAGGGTATGGCTTGGAGGAGAATGAGATATTCAATAGTTCCACTTATGCAAGGTTGCTTCGTGAGAATGGCGGCTCCCATCTGGTAGAAACGGAGCATCTCAAGCCGCTCTTCCGTTTCTGTTATCCCGAGGTATTGTTGATGAAGGAGAAGGCAAAGGTCTGCAAGGGGGATGATTCCAGTATTCTTTTCCCGATTCCTCAGAAATGCATCGACCTGAATCCCAAGCTCGTGCAGAATAAGGGGTATGAAAAGAAATGAAAGTTAAGGGAGTTAAAGGAGTTAACTCCCCTAACTCCCTTATAACTGATAGAACTTCGTGAAAGCCTTCACGCAATATTCGTGATCCATCACGCTGCCGGTTTCGCGGCAACTGTGCATGGCGAGGATGGCATTACCCATATCTACGCCCTTCAATGGGATAGAAGAGGCGAGGATATTGCCCAAAGTGCTTCCGCCAGCCACATCACTATGGTTTACGAAACGCTGACAAGGCACACCGGCTGCCTCACAGATATTCGCAAAGATGGCTGCAGATACCGCATCACTCGCATACTTCTGTGCCGCATTAAACTTGATAACCGGACCACCACCCAGCATCGGATGATTCGTTGGGTCAAACTTCTCGCTGTAGTTAGGATGCCATGCATGCGCATTGTCCGCAGAAATCATGAAGGCGCGTTCCACTGCCTGATAATACGCCTCCTCTGTTCCGCTCTGTGCAAGAGCGATGCGCTGCAGCATATAAGAGAGGAAAGGACTTC
>ERZ1034847.516-NODE-516-length-16088-cov-37.419073_pt1 | contig 16088 bp, 15 predicted proteins | sample MGYA00520633_ERZ1034847 | MGnify/ENA primary metagenome ERZ1034847 (study PRJEB33766, sample SAMN09781732) | gut metagenome | biome: gut microbiome | host: Homo sapiens | place: Madagascar | study: EMG produced TPA metagenomics assembly of the PRJNA485056 data... | reverse complement strand
ATGGCACCGCATCCAGTGCGATGCGGTGTATAGTCTTGCAGCTATCCTCCTGCGAGGAGGCTGGCAACGCCATGGCAGCAAGCATCGATATAACCAATAAACTTTGTTTCATCATTCTAGATTAATAAATTGCCGTATATTTGCATTCGGGAGTATCTTCATACAGCAAACACAAATACAAGGTATCAAAACAATCCCTTGCGGTTAGCAATTGAGGATTGTCATAGTACTCCAGTATGCTATCTACTTTTAATGTGGATTGTTTCATCTTCATATTGTAGATTGCAGATTATATCTCATCTGCATTTTCAACAAAGGCTCAGCATTCACACCAAGTGCAGCCTCAAAGAGCAAAGCTGTTTTTTCCGTCACAGGGCGACGTGCATTCAGAATTTCGTTCAGAGCAGAATAGGCAATACCCATTTCCTCAGCCAACTGTCGCTGAGAAATTCCACGATATTCTATCTCATCCTCCAGAACATCTCCAGGATGCGTAAGAAAAGCTGGAGTCATATCGTTTGCCCGCATTTCCTTTATTGTTTTTTTATCGTTGCTCATAACTACATTATTTATAATAGTTTGATGTTGCAAAGATAATATATTAATTCGATATTCACAAATTTTATGAAGGAATCTTTTGCGGAGTCACTATATTTTTGATTATCAGTGTTAAAAATCATAAGAATCACCTCATTTCTCATTATTTTTTATTATCTTTGTCCCAAATAACAATTTAAAATAAAGGATATGAGCACATCTGTAAATAAGATAACTCCCGACTTGCAGGCTAAGCTCGACAAGGCAAGAGAAGAACATAAAAGTGGTGAAACACTATGCTTCAACACAGCACAAGATGCTATTACGTGAATGGAATCCTTATGACGTAGCGATAGCACAGTACTGATACAACGCTTTCATAAAAAAGATTAAACACCAATATTTAATAGAAACATCAAAAAGTGTAATACTATATGGATGGAATGGACAGAGAAAAGCTTTTGGAATGCAGAATTGCAGGAACATCATACCATCAGGTTGATGACATTATAGACCAGCTCCATGAAGGAGATGAAGTATTCTTGGTCAGAGACGATAAAAATGAATACGACAACCATGCTGTAGCAGTTACTTTGGATAATCCTTATTTGAACAGGCTGCATGAATTTGACATGGCCAATATATTAGGCTACATTCCAAAGCAAGAGAATAAAGCAGTAGCAACCATCCTTGACATGGGATGGCATCACATTCTTGCAGCAGAAATCACGGAGATTCACCCTGAAAGCGACTATGAGAAATTGCGCATCAAGGTTTATGTTCGCCAAAAAGACGAACTGTTGGCAGAGGAGGAAGAACAAGCCAAACTTTCTCTGAGAGCAGTAAACATGAGCGACTGGGAAACAAGCGAATTGGAGGAAGACCTTTGCCTCAAGGGATTCGTCCAATTCCATTGGGGCGGTTATCCTTTGGACTTGCACACCCTTCCCGAAAAAGGTCAACGTGTCGTTTTCTTCAACCATCAAACTAATGATGATTTCAAGCTATACCTCATGATGTTGGTAGCAACAGGCATGGAGTGCGAGCCATTCCTTGAAGACAAAAACGAGCTTCATACCCAGGATGACTGCTACCCATTCATTTTTACAAACATCAAAGGTCCAATCCTTGTGAAGGAAGAAGATATGGATACTTACATCAGAAGCCACGAAGATGACTTCATCGGGCAAGCCGAAGAATCCTTGCCAAGAAAATCCTGCCAAAGATTATTTGAATTATTCGACATAGATACCGATTGGCAGAATAGGTAGTGTAAAGGGGAGTGGTAGTGTAATTTAAACTGTGCCAAGGTTTAAAATACACTACCCTATCAAGTACAACGTTGCACAGCTCTCGATTACAACGCTATTATCTGTATATACTATAACTCATCAGGGGCCTCGTCAGAAGAAACACTAGAAGTTTTCTCTCCACTGTTCGCTTCCCCCAAAGAATCAGCTTCGTCATCAGGCATCATGTCGCTACTCCAAGTCATACCTACTTCAGGTTCCTCTGGTAGAAAGGACAGGAATAATTTTAAGAATGCATCATTGTTATAAAAGTAATTTGGATTTTCATCTAACAAATCTGCAATCTTCATAAAACCATAATTGGCATATTCCTCCATCGTTACAATCAGCTTGTCTACAACAGAGCGAGGAGTAGCTTTACCTTTATCTACTTCAAGTATATCTATATCTGTTTTAACAACCAAGGCTGCAAACATATACTGAACAATCTCATTATAAGACTTACGATTCTTTCTAGTTTCTTGGTTGCCCCAATACATAATAGGCTGCCCCAAACCTTTAAGTTTCAGCTTATCTTCGGTTAATGGTATACGCTTATCACTGTATAAACCTATGAAAAAGGCAATAATATAAGCCTCATAACCAGCTCCTAGTATTTTAGCCTTATCAGCAGAATACTGAGTCGTACCTTTGCCATAATCACAAAACTGTCTGACTATGGTCTCATCATACTGTATCTCATATTGAGGATTTCTTTTTCCCCACAAAGCAAATATACTTTCTTTCATGATTCACGCTTATTTTATACGTTCAATATTAATACTTATCGTAGAAATATCATTGCTATCGAAATCGTCAACCTTTCTGATACGATATACAGAACACTTCAGATTCTGTAGCTTTTGCTCATTAAGTCGGCTCTTTCCCGTAACAGGATCTCTCTCCAATAAATCTTTAGTAACAATGATACACTGCTTATTGATACTATCAATAATATTATAGAAGAGATCCTCCTTGATTTCTCCAAAAGAAGAAGTAGGAGCATCAAAAATCAACGGATAGTCTTCCTCTCGCTTTCTGGTTGTTATATCAGATATAGCAAAAAGGATAGACATATACATTGTTGTACGCAAGGCTCCATTTGGATCCATAATTCGCTCACCATTAGAAACCAAATAGATTCTTGCCTTATCGTCTTCACGAATATCTATCTTAACTTCGCCATGAAAGTCTCCAGAATTCAACTTATCTAGATAAACATTTGCATGTTCTGTCAAATCATCGATAAAATGGCGCAGATTATCCTCACGAGCTCCCTTGAAAGTCTTAAGAATAACAGCCATTACTTTATGAACTTTCTCATAAACCTTTCCCATTCCTGTCTTTGGCTTCAATTCTGAATATTCTTCCTCAAGAGTTGCAAGATCACTTTTATATTTTTCCAATTCTGCATTCAACTTATAGATTTGCTCATCAGCACGTTTCTTTAGTTCGTAAAACCCTCTGACATTTTTGATATCAGTGTCCATTACAGACTCACTCATATTTGCTTGAATAAAAAGATTTTTCTTGTCATTTTCAAGCTCATCAATTTGCTCATCTAATTTACGAACCTCTTCTTTTCTAGCAAGCTTAAACTTCATGGTGTCACGGATTACCGTTTTCAGCTGAACAATTTCTCGCTCTTTGACACCTCCCAAACTTGTACTTAGTGCCTTCAATTCATTCAGATAATTGAATGGGAACAAAGGCTTTTCTGCCTCTGTCATTTGTTCATCAATCTTCTGACGAGATTCATGCAGATGCTTAATATAATTTGCAAGTTTATTTTTCAAAAACTCCAATTCAGGACTTCCTTCTGGAGCCTCATGCCCACAAACCTTGCATCGATGGTCCTTAATCATCTCTTCCAAGGCATCTTGTCCAGGAATGTCCCAATCCAATTCCATCGGTACCTTCTCCATAGCTTTTTTAGCACCAATTAATTGTCCTCTTTCCTCAACATGAGCATCATGCAATCTTCTTCTCTTGCGACTAAAACCACCTATTTTACGCTGATACTCTATAATAATAGGATCAAATGCGCACAAAATCCACAAGTCATCCAAAAGAGCATGATTATAATCAATCTTTGAGCGATTATATGCAGTTGCTCTATTTTCATTTAATTTAGCTAAACGATTCTTTATTTCCGTAAAGCGAGCACGAAACTCTTCCGTTTTCTCTAAATCTTCCAAACGAACATCAAAATTCTCTGACTCTCTCTGCTGATCCTGCAAATCTTTTTTGGTATCAAATATCACTTGCTTAAGACGCTCTGACTTTGCATCAAGTTCGTCCGTTCTTTTCTTTGTTTTTTCATCAGACTTGAGTTCCTTCTTGTAGGCACGATCCGACTTTTCATCCAAAACAGTAACCAAATCAACATACTTGTCAAACTCTCTTATATCAGAGAATTTGGCAATCAATGCCTTCAATGCAGTATCATTTTCAAAAACATTAAGCTCATTCTCACCTTTGAACAAGCAATATCTTCTCATATCAAAGTCAAAGCACTTGTCTAGAAGTTGTCTACCACCAACACGAGAACGCTCTGCACCTATACATTCATAACCAACAAAACTAAAATCATCTGTTTTTATCACACCATTTATGTTTGTAAAACGAAATGACTTCTCTACTATTTTGTCGCCATCATCATGCTGAAACACAATAGAGACAGAAACTCTATCATGCTCGTCCTCTCCTAATTCACGCTTACGTTTAGCTGAAATATTGGACGTTTTGACGTCCTCCGTACTAGTATTAAACAACCACTCCAATGCTTCAAAGAATGTTGTTTTACCATCTCCATTATCGCCAATAATGAGAGTCAAGCCATCCTTGAATTCAAATTCATTATTGCCATAATAGCTACGGAAATTATTAATGGAAACTTTCTTTATTATCATACATCAATATTATTAATTAAATAATTACTAACTTCATTGTAAACTTGGGTTTCCGTTTTTTTATCACCCATTATAATCATTGCAACAGTTTTTACTATAGCATTATCAGAGCATAAAGCATCCTCTATAGTATCAAAATCCGTTGGATTATAATCCCCTAATGCAGCAAGACGTTCACTTGCCAATATAGATCTCATGATTCTGTCTTTGTTTGTTTCTTCCATATCAATTCTTTTAAATTTAATTACACATCAAAAATGGATAGACCATAATAATTAATAACATCCTCCAATTCTATTATACTATCACTACTGTTCTCTGATAAAAGAGCAAAGTTTTGGACACGCTTCAATTCGTTTTTCAACAAGTTTTGTTCTGTTTTAAAACTAGCCTGACTTTGATTTATCATCGGTGCCACTACCAAATCATGTATAACAGCAATATGCTTATCAGGATGAGTTCTCAATATACGTCCTCTTCTTTGGATGAATTGACGCGGATTTCCTGTACTAGAACAGAATATAGCCATTTCACTTCGTGGTACATCCACTCCTTCATCCAAACACTTCATTGAGGTTAATACATCCAACTCACCATTAGCAAACTGTCGGAGCATTTTGTTTCTGTCTTTTGAGGAAGCAGTAAATTCCCTTACCGTCACACGTTCAGAAACCTCAGATATAATTTTTGTATATCCATCGATGAGATGTTCTGAGTCTTGTTCTACAATATTATCATTATTTACATGCTCATATTGCTCGTATTCAGGCTCGCTTCCCTCTGGAACATAAACCAACGTGTACTTTAAATTACCCTTTTCTTGATAACGCTGACGAATAATTTGTTCAAAGGCTTTTTTCTTATTGAAAGCCTTATGAATAATACGTTTTCTCTTCAACAACAAAGCTGTCAATATCGGATCATTTTTAAAGCTATCACCTTCTATCGTAAGATACTTTGCTATTTTTTCAGAAAGACTACTATATGCCATCATCTCCTCATCTGTCAATTCTACAAGATGAGGATAATAATAGTACCTACACAACACGCCATTTTTAATGGCTTCTTCCATTGTATACTCAAAAGTATAATGGTCATTTCCAACTCTAAAAAACTCTTCTATGATACGGTTTCCCTCAAAATCAAACTGTCGCGATGGCGTAGCAGACAATCCAATTCGTCTTAGAATATTAACATATGGCAATTTTTCCTTGAGCTGATTAGATCCCATATTATGAGCCTCATCCGCAATCAACAAAACTTGTTTTTTAGGAAGAGTATTAAGCAAATCAAACATCTCTTTACGAACAAAAGAAGCATATGTGGAAATGATAATATAATTATTTTCATCAGCCTCATTTGCTAATTTTTCCATCATTGATATTTTGCTGACTTCAGCATACCAATCCTTGTTTTTTGAACTTGCCAGTATAATGTATTGAAAATGAAATTTCAAACATTCTTTTTTCCATTGTTCCACTAGCGTTATAGTCGGTACTAATATAATTGCCTTATAATAACCATTCCGCTTATAGATTTCTAACAAACAATTTAAGGATGTTATTGTTTTGCCTGTACCAGTTGCCATAGCAAATAATCCTTTTTGCTTATTATTTTTCCAATTTTCAAATGCTTGAACTTGATAATCACGAGGCTTATCATAAGGAAAATGCGGAGCTATTTGGGTAACTTGCGTATCTTCACAAGCAACATTAGACTCAATAGCCAGCTCTACAACCCTTTGCATTCTTATCTTTGCTAAATCCTTTTCTGCTTCTAACAGTTCATCAATATCTGTATTTCTATAACAAGATGCCACAGCTACAGACAACTGGTCTGGAGATAAATACTCAACATTCTTATGGTCATAATCCATAATAGCCTGAAAAGAATTACGTTGAGATACGATTCTATTCTGAGTCATCAAATCCAAAGAATCACTTCTATCAATTTTGATTTCTTCGATATTATTAAAAAGTCCATTAATTGTGAAGTTAGCAGACCCTGTAAAAGAAGTTATGCTATCTCCATCACGAAATTGCCCCGACTTTGTATGTGCTATACCTACTTTATTTTTAGGTTTAATGATTCGTATCTGTATTCTTTTTTCAGAAATCAGGTAAGCCAAACACTTAAAGAATTGCTCTTGATATTCATCAAAAGTCTTACGCAATTCTTCAAAATTAGTCAAGTCCATACAATCTATTATGCCACCTATTGTACCATTGACTATCGCTTCCTTATCTTTTTCCGAAACAATCTGGTTGATGATAAGACGCATAACCCCGCCATTTGCTATAAACGTAGCAAAGCCTTCTGCCAATACACTAATAGTGGCAGAACTGAAATAGCCCAGTTGCAGGTCGAAACTGCAACTGTTCTTCAATCCATCATTAAAGAACCTTTCTGGAGAAAACTCTTCTCCAGGTATATAGGTTCCATCCTTAGCCCATTCTACATCTTTCAACATAGACGTTCCTCCGATTATATTCTAGTTATATAGTTCTAAATAAAACAGTTGGCACAAACATATTCATCACCGAAGAGTTCGGCAAGACTTGTGCCTTTGTTCTTATTTTTGTTTGTTTCCTGTCGCTTGATGATATCCAGTTTCACCTGGCGAATACGCTCCGGCTTTATTAAGTCTGCCAGACTCTCATTCTGAATCCAAGTATAACCATCCTTCTCAAACGACATTGCCTTTTCGTATAAGTCAGGATGCTGCTCATAGAGCCAGATCCATTCTATCTTCTGCTGGAAGAAACAGAAATAGCAACCGCTTCGGCTTCTGCAATAGGTTCCCGTCTTACCATCCACCTCGAAAGGAATTTCCTCATAATAAGATGGTACTCCTACTCCACTATCCCTCAGCAGTCTGAAGATATCTTCCTTCACAAGCACCTCGTCGTTATCTATCAAAGGGAATGATTCCAGATGACCCACAGGATAATCCGTAGTCTTCAAGTATTCAAAGACGGCATGGTTAAACATCTTCACGTCTATATCCAACAATGCATTCAGCTTTTTGGAATAGTAGAATTGCTTGGTAATCGGTTTCTTCAACACATCCATCAAGTCTTCCTTCATCATTCCATCAGGGCACAACTTATCGTAGATGTCAATAATCTGCTCCTGGTTTTCTTTGTGCAAGAACTTATTGATAACATCCACGCTCCAGATGTTTCTTCTGAAAGGAAAGACAGACTGAATATTAGGTTTAGAAGACACATAGCCATCACGGTCTTCATCACCTCGAATACCAACGTATGATACCGCATAGTCATCACCAACATATCTTTCAAACTCGTCAAGTTTCATCTTCTTGGTACACCATCGAGCTTGTGGCGATGGCAGGAATCCACCTGCTGCCTTTAGGAAATGCTCAAAAGGCGTAGGCTCTGGACTGTCTTCAGCAGCCCTAAGTCTTTTGATGTTTCCCAGATAAGCGCTCAACCTATCAATCAGCAATTCCGTTTCAGCCAGTTCACAGCCAGTATCAGAATTATAATACTCAATCTTTAAGTTTGGGTATTTCTGCTTGAGATAGATGGCCAAAGCCGCACTATCCTTTCCGCCAGATATTCCTAAAATATTTCTTACTTTCATTTTGCTCTATTCATTTTACGGAAGAGGCTGTTAACCCAACTTCTTATTCAATATTTTCAACAATGTACATATAGATACATTGTCGTTCCCGGATCCTTCGAGTAGCTTGTCGATGCTCTTTTCCAATTCCTCAGCCTTCTGCATCTCGCTTTCTGGCAATCTGAAAGTCTGAGAATGGATATTGCTGCCCTTCGTTGAAACCAAATCCAACGAATAAATCTCATCCGATTCATCCCCTGCCACCTTGGATATATCAGAATATTTCTCACATTCATGGAAGAGCATAATCAAACTGTCTATCAGTTTTTCCTCTTGCTCATCGCGCAATCGCTCCAAAGGTTGTTCCAATGCCGTATAGCAAATAGACTGATACCACTCATTGCGGTTATCAAACTCAGCCATCACATGCTGATAGAATTCCTTTAGTCTATCTGTCAGGAGATATTCCTTGACATGAGCCAAACGCTTTCTGATCTCTACCACATATTCAGAATAATCGTATGACTCAATGCCCAATGTTTCCAACAAGCGCCCTTCCACACGGTCTATCATATCAGAATAGCAAGAACGAAGTTCCTTGACTGCCCGATTAATGACATAACAGAACTCTTGTACCTTATCCGGATTCTGCAAAGCTTCCTTATCGTAACCCAAAGCCTCTGGCAAATCCTCAAAGAAAGTCTTCTCCGGGTCCTTTGCCCTAGCCAGAGTATCACGGAATCTTACCGTCTGCTCATGGTTGAACTTACGGGTATGCTTGGCATAATCATTCAATCTCTTGTTATAGAAGAAAAAGAATGGCTTGATGGTTTCTATGAAATCATCGCTCTTGATACTTCCCATGGCTTCAACATTCAGGAACTTACGATACTGGTTGAATATCTGCACCTTCACACCTGTCACGTCGAATGCCTTGACCAGATATTCTCCCGGATGCTTCTGCAACAACTCGAAGAACTCCATGTTGATATTTGGGATATATGCTCCATTGGTTCCATACAGAGAGAAATCCTGCTTCTTTATATATAAATAGGTGGGAATCCAGAAATCCAGAAATCCCTGCTTCAGCTTATATGGTTTTGCAGACAACTTCTTAATCAGCTCAGAAATCTTACGAGGCTTGAAAGTAGTAGATTTCAGGAATTCCTCACATGCATCCCACAAAGGCATGATTCCTTCATTGGATGGCACATCAGAAAACTCTCCATTCACATGAAGTCCCGTACTCTTCAAGAGAGAATAATAGATGGTTTTCTCCGGTGGAAACTTGTCGCCTGGAAATCCTAAGTCCTGTTCATTGCTCTGGTTCAGCAATGCAGCCAAGTACTTACCTTTCGCACCAGAGATAGAACCGCTCAACTTATGCTTGTTGAACAATTCATTGTTCATCACAGGAGTCTGAGAATAAATCTCATCGCATACCACTGACAGCAACTGGTTGAAGTCTCTTAAGGAGCAAACCTCTCTTTCCTCTCCCTTGAAAATCCAAGTTACATCTCCATTATATGCAAACAAGCTATCACTGATAGATTTATTGAGAACCACTTTCTCATACTCCATCAGATTGTTGATTTCGTTGATAGCAACCTTATCAGATTTATCTACCAACACCTTGCTCAATATATATTTGTACTTTTCTATCAGATAGAGGTGAGACACCAACTCGTCTGTATTTCTGAAACAAACAAAAATGATGGCATTCTCACTCTTTTCACTTAGCTCGCAAATCTCCTCCAGCACTTTCTTACGAGAAGAGAAGATCAACTGAATATATCCATCAGTATCACCGGTAGGAGTCTTGTCCACTCCTTCACCCAGCACTTCATACTCAAAGTATCTTGGGGTACCTTTCTGGAAATAGCAAGCCTTGACTGGAGCCACCTTCTTGAAACAATAGTTTCTGATATCATCCACAAAGTTTACAGGACGGCTAACCACCAAACCAGCCTTGCGTATTTCATCTTCTATATTGATATCTGTGCCATCAAAAAGAATGTAACGGAACTTATAGCTGGCATATCGGATAATCTTGAATTGCTCCAACTTCCTTAAAAGCCCCGTTGGGTTTTCTATATTCAAAGCTGTCTTGGCATATAGAGCAGTATCTTCACGGTTCATCTTGAAAGAAGCATTGCCGAAAAGGTTCAGTAATCCGATGGCTTTCACCAGCTTGATGGCATCTACAAGGTCTGTCTTGGTATCCCATAGTTGACCTTCCACTCTCTCGATGGCAACCTGCATCGAACTCCATTGCATGGAGTCGGCATTCGCCTCCTTCAGGTAAGAGTAGAAATTATAGTAGATATAATCATAGCAGCACTGAAGCTGATATATCTTTCCCTCATATTCAGACAAAGAGTTACGTCCCCTTGCATTCAAGAACGAAAACAAAGAACGCTCATTCTGTCCATATCTCTGAATGGCCTGTGTAATGACGTATGCAGCAAATGGTTCCAGCGGAGCCAATGCCAGCGCAGTTGCTTCAGAAAAGTTTTGAGAAACAAAGCCAGTTTTCTTTGCCAACGAAGCCAATGATTCAATCACAGAATCATCATTTTGCATGGTTCTACCGGCATCAATCTGCGTAGAAGCCAGATAGAGAAGTTGTTCTATCGGTTCTACGAATACCAACTCCTGAAAACGCCCCTTTACTTTCGTCCACTCTTCTTTCTGTACTTCATTCAACTTACGGGAGTAAGCGTTGAAATTCTGATGAAGCGTAGTCAGAAGAAGAATATTTCTGGATGGCACATTCACGAACTCAGCCAATTTCTGCATGAAGTAAAGTTCACGCTCCGGATTATTCTTGGCAGCATGCTCCAGTACCTTGCCAAACTCATCAATGAAGATAACCAGGAATTTTCCCTGGCTCTTCAGTTTGTTATACTTGGTTTTGAGTTCATCCAGAATGCTATCAGCAGTGCCATCAACAGAGAGTTTTTGACTCAACAAGACAGACAGTTCCTTATAGTCTCCAACAATTTTAAGAACTTCAAACTTCTTCTTCTCTGAAAGTTCAGAAGGATTCAACAATTCATATTGCTTACCTCCCATCAAGTCTCTTTCCAAAGCCAATAAGAAACTTGACTTACCTGTTCCATAAGAGCCAATGATGGTATAAGAATGAACTCCCGATCGGAATCCATTCGCAATACCCTCTGCCACCTGGCGAGCATTAGGGGTTACGATATATTTGGCCTCACTAGCAAAGCCTTCCTCTATGTTTGCTGATAAACTAAACTGTCGCATTCTTATAATACTTATCTAAAACATCAATGTCCTTCAAAGAAGAACCTTCCTTAAACAATAACTGACGGATACCTGCATTATCACTATACTGTACATACTCTGAATAATGCTCACCGATAGACTGGACCATATCAATGACCTCTGCATCTGTCATGCAGAACATTAAGCCTATTTCCTGCAATGTATCGTATGATACAGACTTATCCTTACCTTTTTCCTGAAGAATGGCATATAAGAAAATCTCCATCGGAACCCTGCGCTTACCTTCAATATTGAAGGCGAACGTTTTACCATTATCCTCAGTTCTTATCAGATCCAAATCAATCAAAAGAGAAGAATAATCCTCAAACGACTTGGCCTTATAAGGCTGTGCATAGTTCTGCAACAGCACACCCACATCTTTCTTGGTGGTATTCACATTAAAGATTTTGTCCTTTCCATCCTCTATCATCAGTCTTTTCACAAAGTTCACCAATTGTTCCCTCTCAAAGACCTTGCGTTCTTTTTGGAATTGCACAAAAGTAATATGATAAAGCGTTGCTTCTTTCAAACTTACCAGAAGGTAGTGAAGCAACCACAAAGTTCCCAAACTTTCAATGTACTTATCTACGCCTTCTGATTCATCGAATAAATAATCTGCTATTCTGCTTGGCTCATCCTGATTGGAAATTCCAAACACCTTGAGCCAATATCGGATAGAAGAAACCATGTTTTTTCCTACTCCCAAAGCTATTACAGCATCAGAAGCATTGAAGTTTCCTCCATCTATCATAAAGTTATATCCCTTGGTGAGCCATAAGGTTTTGCAAGGAAAAGATTCATGGCCAGAGAGTGTATATTTTTTGTACATCTATCTTCTTCAAAGCGATAGAATCCCGGTATCGTGAGTTGTGTTAGTATTCTGTTAGGCCTCTATAAAACGGAAACGTGGGATTCTCCTTGCCCATCCCACCACTCGAAGGCCTTCGCATTGCCCTAGTTGAAAGAGACGGACAATGCAGAAAGCCCACGTTATGGTATATGATGATTCCAAGTACGAACTATTAGTCATACACGATACCCTAACATATTGTTATGGTATGTATACGACAATTCGCAGCAGGATACAATACACCCACCGTGAGCATTCACCATTGTCACATCTACGTCCAACTAAAGGTAAAGTTGCGAAGTTTACGAGTAGTCGCAGACGAACGTTAGTAAACGCTCTATTCCATAAAAGTCACACCCACCCGCTCAGCCCTTCGGGCTTTCTGCGGTAGAATGCAATTGCAAAAATAACAATATTTTTCGAAATATATGCGCTTATCTCGAATTATTTTTGTATTTTTGCAGAAAAAGTTGTCAAACCCATTAAAATGCAGCTGTTATGACTACATATCTCAGATTTTTCGACTATAACAAGGCATTTGATTACTATTGCGAGCTCATCGATAAGATGAACCAATGTACCAATAGGAACAATCATGCACGCATCATTGCCAAGCCAGTACTTATCCTATCTATCATCAAGCTGATAGAAAACGGAAAGTCTGTCAACCAGTTCACATATGAAGAGATAGCACCTACATACAAAGGTGTTTTCGGAGAGTGTTTCATAAAGGCTCATCAAGAGAACCTTACCCCTTTACACTATCCGTACTATTTCTTGAAATCAGATAAGTTCTGGCATTTGGTCTGGACAAATGCTGAAGTAAAAACAGAGTCTCCTTCAAAAGCGTGGCTGGAGAGGAATACCCAATACGCCTACATTGACAAGGAACTTTGGATATTACTATCCCATCCTACATATCGGGAGAAAGTAAAGGATTACATCATCAAGGAGAAAGTTCTTAAAGTATTCAAAGAAGAAAAGAACAAAGGTGGCTTTAAGGCTTTGCTGCAATTGTTGATGGTAATATAAAGACAACATGAAATGGATTATAAAGATGCCGCAAACTTAACAACGTAAACAGGCGACATCTTTATATCTATATATAAGTTTTTTCTGCGAAAAAAGTCTCATAGTCTCACTTTTGCCTTCAAAATACAAGTTATCTTTCTGATGATTCACAACTTAACATCAATGACACTTCTTGAAAAATGCGGAAAGAAGTATCATAGAAGTATCATCATATTATGGTCGTACAACTAAAAGGGGTATAGTTGTACGATAACAAGGGGTTGCCACTAAGCTCGACAGAGGTGCTGACTGCAGTCAGCAGAGCTGCCGAGCCTAGTGGCAACAGTTGGGAAGATACTTGCTTGCACCCGAGAAGATACTTACTTAGACCCAAAAGGATGCTTACTTCGACCCCAAAAGATACTTACTTGAACCCCAAAAGTCGTTTACCTCAATCTTTTATCATTATTCCTTTTTCCTCAAACGATAGATCGTAACAGGACCTTCCTTGGTAGCATACATTCTGGCTGCCGGTTCCTCACAGAGATCATTCAATACCTTATTGGCATAATAGCGGGTGACACCGAATTTGCGAATCATATCCTTCACCGTGATATATCCCTGCTGCTGGCAAATCTCCACAATGTCGGCAAACTCCTGATCCACCTCCTTCGGAGCAAATTTCACATTCCAATACTGGCGGCTGCAACCGTTAGAACGACGTTTCAATCTTTCCAGGAATTCCTTCGTGGGCTGAATTTCCAAACCGCAGACAGCTACTTCGTTGGCAGGAATCAGGTCGCCCTCATGATAGGTCTTCTTCCATTCATTTCCCTCCTTATCCTTATGCTTCACCACGCCCAGTTTAGGCTTGACGATAAACATATCACCTACCCTCACCTCGTTGCCGTCAGCCAAGGCATAAAGCGTTTCATCCTCCAGCGTTTCCAATGCAGAGATAAAGGAGGAAACATTCATCGCACAATGATCGCGAACACGTTTCTCCATCTTCTCCTGGTCAACGATATCCCGCTTCACAAACATCGGATGTATCTGATACTTACCGCTTTCGTCCTTGAAGGGCGTGCGATGCTCCAAATAATTGATTGAGCCTGTTGCTCTTGCCATATTCTTAGTTTTTTGATTCTTTAAAAGATTATGCGCCCACCCAAGTGGTATTTGGACGCAACACAGAACGTAGATTTCATTCTTGCCGTGGGTATGAATTCACACTACCTGCTACTGCAGGTTTACGAATCTTTGCTTCCATCATAATGCTTACCAAAAATAATCCGATGAACTCTTAGTTTCTGATACTCAGTAATACGCTTTTTTATGAGTTACGAAGATTCTCAATGATTTTCAAAGGTAGCAGAGTTGCCTTAGCAACCTGTTCTGCAGAAAGTCCCATAGCCAGCAAACGTTGGGCTGTTTCTGTATTAGCTTCTATTTTACCTTCTATTTTACCTTCTCTTTTCGCAGTATCAATGGAATTCTTGATGTCACGATATGCCATCTTACTTGCTTCATACTCCCTCATTTCCTGCGGGGTAAACTTGGCTATCTCGGCTTCCTCAAAGAGACGGTCGAAAATCTTATCGCACAGCTCTTTCGGGCGCTGGGTAAGCTTATAGAGGTTCTTCAGCGCATAAAGCCATTTGTCATATAGCGTTTCCAATTCTTCCAGGGTCTTGTCGAACTTGGCAATCTCTACATAGATAAACTCCAGCTTATCATAGAATACCTTGTGGGTAGCTGTATCGCACAACTGTACATGATGGCGGATTTTCTCCTTATCGAAGACATCCTCATTCATGTTGAAGTTGAGCAGGGCAACAGTATAGACATGATTGAGCTTAAAATCCCAGTCACTACCCTTGGGAGCCTGTTCACGAATAGGGAAAGTCGAGTAGAAGAGTGAGCGGTCCTTGAAATATGTTTGATAGGCATTCTGCATTTCTACGATGAATTTCTCGCCGTTTTCTCCTTCACAATACACGTCGAAGATGGCCTTTCGGTCGGTATAGACATCTCCCACGTACTCCGGATTCAGATACGACACATCCTTCACAACCTGTCTGCCATTAAACAGGCTGTTGAGGAAGCAAATGAGCAAATCCTTGTTCATTGCCGTTCCAAAAATTCGCTTGAAGCCGAAATCGGTCAGCAGGCTGATGTATCTTTCCTCAATCAGTTTCATAAAATTGTCTCCTTATCATTTATCACTTGTTTGTTCCGAGATATTCGGTTTTCTTCTAAGTCTGCTGCAAAGATAAGGTTTTTATTCTTATTGAGCAAGAAAATCGTGGGATTTTTTCTTGAATTCTGCACTTCTGCTCCTCATACAGATATCAGGCTACTTCCAGAAAATCGGGAGAGCGGGATATCTTGACCAACACTGCGTGATGACACACAAACTGCATACGGATGCGAGCAATGCTCTCCATATTCATGTAAATAATATTCAAAGAAGAGAGAATCAGGCGGAAACGCCCGAAAAATGGGGAAAAAAGAGATGGAGAATTTTCCCTTAAGGGTTTTTATTTTTTTCTAGATCGGAAAGTACGTATTTTTTATAAGTGATTGAGAATGAGATAAGTTTTTATCTCATAA
>ERZ1034847.511-NODE-511-length-16217-cov-6.158396_pt1 | contig 16217 bp, 18 predicted proteins | sample MGYA00520633_ERZ1034847 | MGnify/ENA primary metagenome ERZ1034847 (study PRJEB33766, sample SAMN09781732) | gut metagenome | biome: gut microbiome | host: Homo sapiens | place: Madagascar | study: EMG produced TPA metagenomics assembly of the PRJNA485056 data set... | reverse complement strand
CGCTCCGGGTGATACCTGACCGTCCGCCGTCATTCATCACTTTTAGCTGACAGCTAATAGTTTACAGCTCACAGCTGATAGCTTTTATCTTCTTACCGCTTTCCCCACCACGGTCATAGATTCTTCGCTGGCGCTCAGAATGACGCCTTTCGTTCTCCGTCATTATGACGCTTTCCGTTCCCCATTATTAGTGACGTGCTTTCCCCAAATCGTCATTCTGAACGGTGGCAAGAATGCTTTGTGGGAAAAACGGGAAACGGGACAGTGACACGGAGTGAAGAATCTATTACCCTGATAGCGTCTTACCGTCTTCCTCACTACAGCAACAGATCCTTCACATTCGTTCAGGATGACGATTATCGTTTCCCTCACTACAACAGCAAATCCTTTGCTAATGTTTCGTATGACACCTAATGGAAATCATATGCTTCGGCTTTTAACTCACAGCTAACGGCTAACAGCTTGCAGCTGACAGCTCACAGCTGATAGCTTTTATCTTCTTACCGCTTTCCCCACCACGGTCATAGATTCTTCGCTGGCGCTCAGAATGACGCCTTTCGTTCTCCGTCATTATGACGCTTTCCGTTCCCCATTATTAGTGACGTGCTTTCCCCAAATCGTCATTCTGAACGGTGGCAAGAATGCCTTGTGGGAAAGACGGGAAACGGGACAGTGACACGGAGTGAAGAATCTATTACCCTGATGACGTCTTACCGGCTTCCTCACCACGGGTACAGATCCTTCACATCCGTTCAGGATGACGTTTTATGGTCTTCTTCATCACGACAGCGAGCCTTCGTCATCGCTCCGGGTGATACCTGACCGTCCGCCGTCATTCATCACTTTTAGCTGACAGCTGCCAGCTAACAGCTAATAGTTTACAGCTCACAGCTGATAGCTTTTATCTTCTTACCGTCTTCCCCCAACATAAAAACCGACCCATTATTTGTATGGATCGGTTCTTGTGTTGGGATCAAAGGGTTCCTGTCGTTTTGAGCCGTGTCAGCGCACGCTGGAGAGCGAGTTTAGCACGGTCGACATCAATCTCTTTGCTCTTGGACGCAAGCCTGTCTTCTGCACGTTTCTTCGCGGCTTGGGCACGGGCAATATCGATGGTATCCGCCAGCTCCGCCAGGGGGGCTACGATATTTACCTGATTATCCTTTATTTCCAGGAAACCGCCAAATACGGCCACCTTTTGTTCCTTTCCGCCTTTAATGATGCGCACGGGGCACATTTCAAGAGCGGCTGCCAGAGGCAGATGGTTTTTCATGACGGCAAATTCGCCGTCTGCTGCACGGGCCACCACCATTTCCACGCCGGTTTCTCGATAAATTGGTCCGTCGGGGCTGATGACTTCCACGTGCATGGGATTCGTAAGGGTATCAGCCATGGCTTATTCCCCTTTCTTCATCTTTTCAGCCTTTTCGATCGCTTCATCAATTGTGCCGACCATGTAGAACGCGCCTTCAGGCATATCATCGTGCTGGCCTGCAAGGATTTCCTTGAAGCCGCGGATGGTTTCCTTCAGGGATACGTATCTGCCGGGGGAGCCTGTAAACTGTTCGGCTACGAAGAAGGGCTGAGACAGGAATCTCTGTACCTTTCTTGCGCGGGCTACGATGACTTTGTCATCATCGGAAAGTTCTTCCATGCCCAGGATGGCGATGATATCCTGTAGTTCTTTGTAGCGCTGCAGAATAGCCTGTACGCCGCGGGCCACTTCGTAATGCTCTTCACCCAAAACGTTCGGGTCAAGGATACGGCTGGTGGAGTCCAGCGGGTCTACCGCCGGATAGATGCCCAGTTCCGCGATGGAACGGCTCAGTACGGTGGTAGCATCCAAGTGTGTAAATACGCCTGCCGGAGCCGGATCTGTCAAGTCATCGGCCGGTACGTATACGGCCTGGATGGATGTGATGGAACCGTCTTTGGTGGAAGTGATGCGTTCCTGCAGTTCGCCGATATCGGTGGCCAGGGTCGGCTGGTAACCTACGGCGGACGGCATACGCCCGAGCAGCGCGGATACTTCGGAACCTGCCTGTACGAAACGGAAAATATTATCTACGAAGAGCAGGACGTCCTGTCCCTGTTTGTCGCGGAAATATTCAGCCATGGTCAAACCGGTGAGAGCTACACGCATACGCGCTCCCGGAGGTTCGTTCATCTGGCCGTATACCAGCGCAACTTTGGAAAGAACGCCGGAGTCTTTCATTTCTCCCCAGAGATCGTTCCCTTCACGGGTACGTTCGCCGACGCCGCAGAATACGGAGCAGCCGGAGTGTTCTGTCGCCACGTTATGGATCAATTCCTGGATAAGAACGGTCTTACCTACACCCGCACCGCCGAAGAGCCCGATCTTACCGCCTTTTGCATACGGAGCGATGAGGTCGACGACTTTGATGCCGGTTTCAAAAATTTCGGTTGCCGGAGACTGGTCTTTAAAGGCCGGTGCCGGACGATGAATAGGCCAGTAGTCGGATGCCGGTACTTTTGTATCGTCATTGTCGACGGTCTGTCCGAGTACGTTGAAAATACGTCCCAGGCATCCGTCGCCGACCGGTGCTGCAATAGCACGGCCGGTATCTACTGCTTTCATTCCGCGTACCATGCCATCGGTGGAACTCATCGCAACGGTGCGGACTACGCCGTCACCTAAGTGCTGCATGGTTTCACAGATAACATCTACCGGAACAGTGCCTTCTTCATCTTTGACATGAATTGCGTTATAGATGGCAGGAAGTTCCTGATCGTCGGAAAAAGCGATATCGACGACAGCGCCCATGACCTGTACGACCTTGCCTACCTGTCCCTGCTGTTCATTTGCCATGAAGAAGCATTCCTCCTTAATCAAATTAAGCCGGTTTATTCGAGAGCTGCCGCACCGCCGACAATTTCGGAAATTTCATTGGTGACCTGTGCCTGACGCGCTTTGTTGTACGTAAGGTTGAGGTCGGCAATTCTTTCCGTCGCGTTGTCAGTGGCAGCGGACATGGCCGCCATACGGCTGCCCAGCTCGGACGCCGCGGATTGCAGCATCGCATTATAAACCTGTACTTGTATATATTCAGGAAGCAGTTTGGAAAGCACTGCCGCCGCATCGGGAAGGAAAATATAGGGATCTTCCTCGATACGGAGGAAATCCTGTCTTTCTTTTTCCCATTCGCTGGCAGCCGCTTTTGCTGCTTCTTCCGTTTTTCCCTCAGCCGGCGCTTCAATGGGGAGCAGCCGGTCTACCCGGACCTGCTGGCGGAGGGCGGTGATGAATTTGGTATAAATAATATAAACTTCATCGACTTCTTCTTTTGTGAAGTATTCCACCATCTCTTTGGAGAGATCGATGGAATCCTGAGCCGACGGCTTATCAGAAAAGCCGAAATGATAGGTATCGGGATCATACCCGCGGAATTTCAGATAATTCTTCGCCTGTTTCCCGCAGACATATAAAGCGTATGCAGAACGATCTTTTCCGGAGATTTCCTGCAGGGTACGCTTCATCACGTTGGAGTTATAAGCGCCGGCAAGGCCTTTGTCGCCGCAAATGACGAGATATCCGACCTTCTTTACTTCGCCTGTCCTGAAGAGCGGGCTTGTAAATCCGGGTGTCACCGAAGAAGCACGGCGCAGGAGCTCTCCGATCTTTTCCGCATAAGGACGGGAGCCGTTTGCCTTTTCCTCCGCTTTGCGCAGACGGGCGGCGGCTACCATCTTCATGGCTTTCGTGATCTGCTGGATGTTGGTGACGGATTTTATGCGCCCCTTTATATCACGCGTACTTTCCAATCAGATCACCCCTCTACCGTTTCAGACTTTTCTTCTGTTTCGCTTTGTGCCTTGTAACGTTTCTTGAATTCATCAAGAGCTTCTCTGAGTTTCGCTTCATTTTCATCTGTCAGCTTCTTTTTATCCACGATATCAGCGCCGATTTCTGGATGGCTGCTGTGGAGGAAATTCAGAACCTGCTGTTCAAACCCGACAACCTGGTCTACGTCCACGTCATCAAGATACCCCTTGACGGCCGTGTAGATCGCCATAACCTGGTCTTCGACCGGATAGGGGGAATACTGCGGCTGCTTCAGAATTTCCGTCGTCCTCTGGCCGCGGTCGATCTGCGCTTTGGTGGCAGCGTCAAGATCGGAACCGAACTGGGCAAATGCCGCCAATTCACGGAACTGTGCCAGATCCAGACGCAGCGTGCCTGCGACCTGTTTCATGGCCTTAATCTGTGCAGAACCGCCTACACGGGATACAGACAGGCCGACATTGATGGCCGGACGGATCCCGGAATAAAAGAGTGCCGTTTCCAGATAAATCTGTCCGTCCGTGATGGAAATGACGTTTGTCGGAATGTACGCACCGACATCGCCTGCCAGTGTTTCAATGATCGGCAGCGCGGTGATGGAGCCGCCGCCCAGTGCATCGGACAGACGTGCCGCACGTTCCAGCAGACGGGAATGCAGATAGAATACGTCACCGGGGTAAGCTTCGCGTCCCGGCGGACGGCGCAGCAGAAGCGACATGGCGCGGTAAGCGACAGCATGTTTGGAGAGGTCGTCATAGATAATGAGGACATCTTTGCCCTGGTGCATGAAATGTTCCGCAATGGATACACCGGAGTATGGTGCAAGGTACTGCATCGGAGACCCTTCGGAAGCACCGGCATGTACGATGATGGAGTAATCCATAGCGCCGGCAGCTCTCAGCCGTTCGTATACACGGACGACATTGGAGTTCTTCTGCCCGATGGAAACATAAATACAAATAACATCCTGCCCCTTCTGGTTCAGAATGGTATCAATAGCGATGGCAGTCTTGCCTGTACCGCGGTCGCCGATGATCAGCTCACGCTGTCCGCGGCCGATCGGAACCATGGAGTCGATACATTTCAGACCGGTCTGCAGCGGGACGTTTACCGGCTGTCTGTCGGCAATGCCCGGAGCTTTGATTTCAATGTCGCGATAAGCGTCAGTCTTGATTTCGCCTCTGCCGTCAATCGGCTGTCCCAGCGCATTGACCACGCGGCCGATGACCGCATTGCCTACGGGAACCTGCATCAGACGGCCCGTTCTCTTTACTACGTCGCCTTCCTTGATGGTTTCCGCATTTCCCAGAAGAACGGCACCTACATTGCTTTCTTCCAGGTTCATGGCCATGCCGTAAACGCCGTTCGGCAGTTCCAGCAGTTCACCGGCCATGCAGTTTTCAAGGCCATATACATGGGCGATACCGTCGCCGACTTCAAGAACCGTACCTACTTCATCGACATTGAGGTCTACTTTGTAATTTTCAATCTGTTTTTTAATGACAGATGTGATTTCATCTGAACTGATTTTCATATCCTGTAAGTCACCTCAATCTCTTTGCATCATTTGCGAGCGGAGCACCGCAAGCTGACGGGCTATGGATCCGTCAATCAGACGGTCTCCCATCCGGACCGTGAATCCGCCTATCAAAGATGCGTCTACTTTCTGTTTCATGATAATTTTGCTTCCCGTGATTTCCGCAAGTTTGGCTTTCAAAGCGTCCACCTGGGATTTGGTCAATGGAAACGCAGAGGTTACCACGGCTTCCTCCATGCCCATCCCATGATGCGCAAGATTGGCATAGACATCCGCCATGGCAGCAAAATCAGCGATGCGGCCTTTGTCGATAACAATATAGCAGAACTGTAAAACTATCGGCTGCACCTTATCTGCAAATAACTTATTTATAGTATCTTTCTTGACATCCTTAGCAAGCAGAGGATGGTTCAGAATCTCCCCGAGCTCTTTGCTTTTCCCTATGGTATCGGCAATGAGGCGGAGATCTTCTTCCGTTTGTTCCAGGCAGTGCTGCTCTGCGGCAATTTCATAGATGGCTCGTCCGTACTTCTTTGCAAGGATTACGTTCTTATCCATGATTACTTACCTGCCTGCCCGGCATCCAGTCTTGCGATGCTTTCCGCTATGAGCCGGTCATTCGTATCCGGCGTCATATTTTTGCTGATGATCTTCGATGCAATATCACAGGAAAGAGCGGCCACCTGCGCCTTCAGATCCTCCAGGGCATCCTTGCGTTCCCTTTCGATCTGTTTAGCAGCCTGGACTTTTTCCCTCTCAATAGCCGCATGGGCCTCATCGATCTGCGCCTGGGCCTGTACCTTGGCCTCTTTTACGGCCTTGTCCACGATCCCCTGTGCGGCGACCTGGGCATTGGCAAGTTCCGCTTCCAGATCGGATTTGAGCTTGGCCGCCTCCGCGCTGGACCGGGCCGCGCTGTCCAGATCATTCCGGATCTTGTTCCTGCGGTCATCCATGACCTTCAGCACCGGCTTATAGCAGAAATGTGCCAAAACGGCAACGAGAATGATAAAGTTGAGGATTGAAATCAGCAGCGTACCATTTAATTCTACCAATGAAATCCCCTCCTTAGGCTAACAATGAATTGGAATTAGCCGAGGAAAGGATTGGCGAATACGAGGACGAGAGAAATAACGATAGCGATAATCGGAATAGATTCTACCAGGCCGATGCCGACAAGCATGGAAGTGAAGAGCTGCCCCTGCATTTCCGGCTGGCGGGTCATGCCGTCGATAGCGTGGGATGCTACTTTAGCATCGTTGAATGCGGCTGCAAACGCAGAAACTGCGGCAATCAGCGCAGATGCGATAAGGGAATACTGAACAACAATAGTCTGATCCATGGTAATGATTCCTCCTAAGAATGTAATGTCCCGGTTTTTCCGGATATAATGAGTACCGTTTCGCGGGCGGCGCCGGGCATTTTACGGAGTGCCGCTCCCATTCACCTGCACATCTTCACTTACTCCACGCTCTCCTTGAGATAAATGGAAGTCAGCGTAGTGAAAATGTACGCCTGGATCAGCCCGACCACAAGGCTGAACACGACCCAGAGCAAAGGTACAAGCACAGGTGCCAACGCGTAGAGGATTTCCATCAGGATTTCCCCTGCCAGAATATTGCCGAATAGACGCATCGCCAGGGTGATCGGCCGGGAAAGTTCTTCTACGATATTGATGATCACGAACGGCGGCATCGGTTCAAAGAAATGTTTCAGCCATTTGCCGAATCCCCTGTTCCTGATATAAATGAAATGAATACATAATGTACCGGCCAGCGCCAGCCCCAGGGTCGTATTCACATCATTTGTCGGAGACGCCGTCAGATGGGCCGTCGGCAGAAGCCCGATTTCATTGGCCACAAAGATGAACATGAAAAGCGTCAGCAGGAAATAAACAACCTTTTTATAATGCGATCCCATATTCTTCTCAAACTGGGAGCATAGCGGCTCAATGATCATTTCCACCGCATTCTGGATACCGCTTGGAACGAGCGAACGCCCCCGGCTCGCAGCAAAGACGATAATAAATACTATGAGAGCAGTAAGCCATTGTGTAAAAATCGTATCCAGATTGACCGACATTCCGAAAAGCTGTGCAACCACATGTGTACCCGTATGAAGATGCATAGTCTCACCCCCTCTCTGTTTTGGACGTCAGGAAAATATTATTATTCTTATTCCACACTATTGCCTTGCCCAGATAGTAGCAGGGAACAGTGACAATAAGCCCACCAGGAAGCCAAGAATGGAAAGCGGTGTCCACAAAACCACCGCCACCGCCAGCCCCGCTTCCACAAAAAGCCGGGAGCCTGCAAGCGCGGCGCCCATCTGGCCTATGTAGGCCGCGTCCCGCTCTTCTTTCTCCCAGTGAATGTAACGCTGTTTCATGTACAAGAAAAAAAGAATATGAAATACGACGCCGGCGGCAAATCCTGCCGCCACAGTCCATTCCCACTTCAAAAATGCGGCGGCCGCGCCGACAGCGCCTATGGCTGCCAGACGGCTGATCACTCTATCCGCAAAAGCAGGGAATACCGTATCATACTTCATTTCTTACTTTCCTATCATTTTTCTAATTATGGCCCACAATCCGGATATGGCGCCCAAAAGGGATAACCCGATAAGGCCGAAAGGATACGTCCCCAAGTATTCATCACACTTAAGCCCGCCCCAGATACCGAGGCCGATACAGGAAAGAAGTGTCATGCCCGCTCCGCCTGCCACAGCGATACTGCGCATCGGATTGAACTCTTTTCCTTTATCTCCCTGTCCTCCGGCATTCTTCATGGCCATCTCCGGCATGTGCATATCATGAAAAACTGCACGCAAAATACGTACAGCTCTACCCATACAAAGTTATTGTAACATATGCGGATTTACTTAGCTATAAATTTAGACGGTTTTTTATGAGAAATCCCCTCCGCATACAAAAGCGTCTCCACGATGCGCCCGGCGGATCTGCCGTCACCGTAAGGATTCACTGCTTCCGCCATCGCATGATATGCCGCCTCATCGGTCAGCAGCCGGTATGCCGTCTGATAAATCTTCTCTTCCCCGGTGCCTACCAGTTTTACCGTCCCCGCCTCTACCGCTTCGGGGCGCTCTGTCGTATCGCGAAGGACAAGGACGGGTTTCCCCAGACTCGGCGCTTCCTCCTGTATGCCGCCTGAATCGGTCAGCACAAGGGCGGACCGCGCCATCAGATTCGTGAAAGGCTCATACTCCATCGGTTCCACAAGATGGATGCCCGCCGCGCCGTCCAGCTCTTCCTCCACCGCTTCACGGACAAGAGGATTCCGATGGACAGGAAATACCACTTCCGTATCCGGTACGGTTTCCACCAGCTGGCGGAGCGCACGGTACACATGATGCATGGGCGCGCCCAAATTTTCACGGCGGTGGGTGGTCACAAGGATGACGCGCTTGTGTTCTTCAATCGCCTGTATTTCTTCATCTTCAAAAGTATAATCTTTCTTTACCGTCGAAAGGAGCGCATCAATGACGGTATTTCCCACGACGAAAATATTTTCATCCTTTTTATTTTCACGGAGTAAATTTTCCCGCGCCGTTTCTGTCGGGGCAAAATGAAGACTGGCCAGGACGCCCGTAAGCTGGCGGTTCGCCTCTTCAGGAAAAGGGGACGCCAGATCTCCCGTGCGCAGCCCCGCTTCCACATGTCCGACTTTGATCTGTTTGTAAAAAGCGGCAAGCGACGCGGTAAACGTCGTCGTCGTATCCCCATGGACAAGGACATAATCCGGTTTTTCCTTTTCCAGTACTTCTTCCAGTCCGCGAAGGACGCGGGAAGTGATGTCATACAGGGACTGTCCGCTCCTCATGATATCCAGATCGTAATCGACGGGCAGCTTGAAAAGATCCACCACCTGATCGAGCATTTCCCGATGCTGCGCCGTGAGACAGACCTTTGTTTCTATTTCGGGATGCGCCAGAAGCGACTGCACGACAGGAGCCATCTTTATCGCTTCAGGCCGCGTGCCGAAAACCGTCATGACTTTCACAGGACTACTCCTTTTCATAAAACAAACTGATAAAATAAAATATTTCTGTCAATTCCTTTTTTATTTCTCATCCTTTTCCGTCGGCGGAAGAACGACCTCTCTCATGACGCCGAGTTTCTTCGCCCAGAAAATAAACACCCCGAGTGCGAGAAGGATCACCGCCACACCGAGAAATGGATTCAGCCTCACCACAAGGAGCGCCGCTGCCGAGAAAAAAGCGGTCAGCGCGTACATCACCAGCACCACCTGTTTCTGCGACAATCCCGCCGCCAGAAGACGATGGTGGAGATGGTTCTTGTCCGGTGAAAAAATCGGCACCCCTGACTGCCTGCGCCGCACGATAGCAAGTACCGTATCGGTAATGGGCACGGCCAGCGCCACCAAAGGCACGATAAGGACTGCGGCAGCCGCCGTCTTCATAGATCCCATGACCGACACCGCGGCAATCACATACCCGAGGAACATGGATCCCGTATCGCCCATGAAAATTTTAGCCGGATTGAAATTATACTGCAGAAAACCGAGGCACGCGCCTGTCATGGCCACCATAGCAGCAGCCGATACCCACTGCCCCATCTGGAATGCGAGAAGGGCGATGGCAATAGACGCTATCGTGGCGATCCCCGCAGCAAGCCCGTCAAGGCCGTCAATAAGATTGACCGTATTGATAAATCCGATGATCCAGAAAATAGTAAGCGGTATGGAAATAAAGAGAGGAAATTCAATAATCCCTACATAGGGAAGATCGATCCAGTCAATATTCACATCAAAGAATATCACAAGCACGGCGGCGGATAAGATCTGCCCGATAAGTTTCACCTTGGCGGGAAGAGACACGATATCATCTGCAATCCCCACAAAAACAAGACAGGTCGCGCCGATCATAATCCCTGTCATTTCATAAGTAAAGCCCACCGTAAGGATGACGGATACCATAAACCCCGCGTATATGGCAAGACCGCCCAAACGGGGTACCAGTCCGTGATGCACCTTCCGTGCGTCCGGTTTATCCACGGCGCCGATCTGCACCGCGAAATTTTTTACGGCCGGCGTGAGAATAAACGTCACGGCAAGCGCGGCAAGGAACGTGAACGCATAAGCGAACAACGAACCACCTCCCCTTTCTATGTATATGGTTATTTTAGCACAACTGATGAAATATTGTTGCCCGCCTGCGGCCTCGAAATAAAGCGGAGCCCAAAAGAAGCGGGAACCGCAAAAGGAAGGCACGCGAAACGGAGCACAGCATTTTCGGATCCCGCGCAGCAAAAAACCTCACGGCTGTTTGATCGAAATCATTCCGCCATGAGGCTTTTCATTTTTACTGTTTCGCGCGAATCACGACGCAGCGGTACGGCGCTTCTCCGTCGCTTTCTGTAGACACCGCGCCGTCATTCTGGAGCGCCAGGTGGATCATGCGGCGGTCGCCCGCCGACATCGGTTCGAGGCGGATTTCTTCCCCTGTACGCTTCACCTTATCCGCCAGGCGGTGCGCCAGCGATTCCAGCGTCTGTCTGCGGCGCTGCCGATAGTCCTCCACATCAAGGAGCACGAAGTAATGGTGGCGGAAATTTTTATTTGCCGCCAGATTTGTCAGGTACTGGAGCGCATCCAGCGTCTGACCGTGCTTTCCGATAAGGATGCCCAGACCCTCGCCGTGAAGGTTGAAAAGAATGCGTTCTTCACTCACCATCTTCTCAAGCTGCACATCCATCTTCATTCCTTTGAAAACGCCCGTCAGGAAACGTTTCGCTTCTTCAGCGGCCTCTTCCTGCTCTTCCGCGGAAAACGGAGTTTCCTCACGGCCGCGTTTTTCCTTCTTCGCCGTAAGAACTTCTTCCGTATCACCGCCCATGACGTTTTCCCCCGGCTCCTCCGCAGCGGAAACGGTTTCTTCCTCTCCGTCTGCAGCCCCGGCAGCAGCCGAAGTCATGTCCCCGGCAGTCTCCGCAGCATCTTCCGTTTCCGATCCTGCCGCGCCGACCTCGACAACGGCATCTTTCTTGTTGAACAAACCGAAAAGTCCGCTTGAGGGCTGTTCAATGACACGGATCACTGCTTCTGCGCGGGAAAGCCCCAGCTTCTTCAATCCTTCTTCCACTGCTTCGTCAACGGTTTTTGCGGTAATTCTGACAGTTTTCATAGTTATCCCTCCGCTTTCCCGGAACTATCCCCGGCCTCTGCCGTCTTTTCAGCAGAAGCCGTTTTTTCTTTTTCATCACCGGCCTTCGGTGCTTCATCGGCTGCCGGTTTCTTTGCTACCTTTTTAATAATTTTTCTGCGGATAATCTTTTTCCTCTTTGTCTTAGCCACAGCCTCTTCATCGGCATGGACAGTGACTACGCCTTTTTTCGAAGGCCCGTTTATCATTTCCTTTCCCTGTTCCCCGCGGAACATGATAAGCTGCTGGAAAAACTGGTAAACATTGCTCACCACCCAGTAAATCACCAAACCGCTCGGAAAATGAAGAGACATCCAGCCGATCATAAGAGGCATCATGAAAAGCATCGTCTTTTGGTTGCCCGGCGCGTCTTTCGGTGTCGTCTGCCAGGAAACAAGGAACGTGGACGCGGCGGAAAGAACAGGCAGAATGTACGTGCCGTCTTCCGCTGCCAGACTTTCAATCCAGAGGAAACCCGCATGGAGAGGGTCATAGTTGAATCCCTGTATCGCATAGTACATCGCGATAAGGAAAGGCATCTGTATGAGCAGGGGCAGGCATCCCGCCATGGGGGACGCATTATGCTCTTTGTACAGACGCCCCATTTCCTGCCGCATCATGGCAGGGTCATTTCTGTACTTCTTCTGGATTTTCTGGATCTCCGGCTGTATTGCCTGCATCGCTTTCATGGAACGGATCTGTTTCACCGCGAGGGGAAGCAGCAGCGTCTTAATGAGTATCGTCAAAACGACGATAGCGATGACGTAATTGGGAAATCCGAGACCGGAAGTAAATTCATAACAAACCTGCAGGCCAATGCGCATCAGATCGGCAATCATGCCTACAATAGCCGAGAGGACAGGAATCTGGAACTCAGATCCGCCTCCGCCAAAGCCAAGATTCATAATTTCTCCTTATACGGCCTCTATTTCAGCCGCCTAAATGTTCCCGCTTTCTGAATTTCAAAAGCAGGATGAGACAAAAATGCAGAAACTCTGCAAAATTCATGGCGTGACAGGATAACAAAACGCGAAAGATGAAAAAAGCGGCGCCTTATCAAAAGCGCCGTACATTGCCTATCGGAAAAGCCTTATGGAACAGGGTCATAACCGCCCTTATGGAAAGGATGGCACTTCAAGATCCGCTTTAACGCGAGCCATCCGCCTTTCAGCGCGCCGTATTTCTCCACCGCTTCCAGCGCGTAAGTGCTGCAGGTGGGAGTGAAACGGCAGCATGGCGGTTTCAGGGGAGAAACATATTTCCTGTAAAATCGAATAAGAACGATCAGCGCCGTCTTCATCATGCCCCCTCCAGCATGCCCGCTTTACGCCACAGCGCAAGCAAAGCCTTTTCCGCCTCGCTATACGTCGCTGTCGTCAGAAAAGCGGCGGCAAGCAGTATGGCTTCATAATGGGAAGAAAGTTCATGACGATGGAGGCGGTAAACCTCTTTCATCAGGCGCCTTGCCCGATTGCGCGCCACGGCATTGCCGATGCGCTTCGTCGTCACAAACCCGATCCGGACAGGTTCCCGTTTCGTCCTGACCACGTACATAAGTCCCGCGCGGTTGCTGAAACGCCGGCCGGCCGAGTATATACGCCGGTAATCCCTGTTTTGCCGGATACGGAAATCACGGTGAAGCGGGTACTTCTTCTCCTGCTTCGATTCTGACTCAGGCACTTAATACCTTTCTGCCCTTGGCTCTTCTTCTTTTCAGAACAATACGGCCGGCTTTCGTCTTCATACGGGCGCGGAATCCGTGGGTATGTTTTCTCCAGTGGTTATTAGGCTGGAATGTCATTTTTGCCATCAGTGAACACCTCCTTACTGCGTCCTGTGTATTCACACACCATAACATGCTAATTATAGCTAAACAGCCATCAGATGTCAAACGAAAACACTTCACACACACTCCGTTTTTCACGAAGAAATCAGTACCGCATTATGACTCCTTATCGTTCCCCTCATTATGACACTCTCTCCTTCAATCGTCATTCTGAACGGTGGCAAAAATGCCTTGTGGGAAAAACGGGAAATAGGATGGTGACATAGAGTGAAGAATCTATTACCTCACTTTCCCCTCTTGATTCCTGATAAAGAAAAAAGGAAACGGTCTCCCGTCTCCCTTATTTTCCTTTCCGCATCACCTATTACAGTGCGGACCCCTGCAAGCTTCCCGGTCATCACCGCTTCTCTCCGGAACACCGCAGACTCCCCGCTCACCGTTTTCTCCGATGGGACAGAGCTGTACGTTTTCATCCTGCGGCGGATTATCTCCGCCATCATACGCGGCAAAACCGCCAACTACGCCGCCCGCAAGCAGTGCCGCGGCAAGTATTGTTTTCTTCCACATAAGAACACCTTCTTTTAAAGCTAAAGCTTATTCATATATTTATATGTATCTATTATAACACACCCTGTATAGTGCTTTAGTGACAGGGACCGGCAAAACGCCATCTGAAGCGAATGTGAAGGATCTGCACCCGTGATGAGGAAGACCATAAGAAGATAAAAGCTATCAGCTGTGAGCTGTCAGCTGCAAGCTGTTAGCTGTGAGTTAAAAGCCGAAGCAGATGATTTCCATTAGGTGTCATACGAAATATCAGCAAAGGATTTGCTGTTGTAGTAAGGGGAGCGTTAATCGTCATCTGAAGCAAATGTGAAGAATCTATTACCGTGGTGAGGAAAACCGTAAGAAGATAAAAGCTGTCATCTGTTGGCTGTTGGCTATTAGCTATAAGCTAATAATTCTTTTACGGTTAAATCATTACGACAAGCGAGTATCCTCAATCGCACTGCGTACGCCAGCGAGCTCCTTCCGGCGGCCGGCTCCCATGATCCTTGTATAAGACGTTAAGCGTCATCCTGAACGAACGTGAAGGATCTATACCCGTAATGGGGAAAAGCGGTAAGGCGTCATCCGAGTCATAGATTCTTCACTCCATGTCACTGCTCCGTTTCCCGTTTTTCCCTCAAGGCTTTCTCGACTCCGTTCAGAATGACGCTTGAAGGAAAGAGTGTCATAATGAAGGAAACGCTAATCGTCATCATAAGCGGACATGAAGGATCTGCACCCATGGTAGAGAAGACCATAAGACGTCATCCTGTACGGCAGCGAAGGATCTATACCCGTGGTGAGGAAGACGGTAAGGCGTCATCAGCGCAATAGATTCTTCACTCTGTGTCACTATCCCGTTTCCCGTCTTTCCCGAAAAGCATTCTTACCACCGTTCTGAATGACGGCAGACGGTAAGCGTCATCCGAAGCGAACGCGAAGAATCTGTTACTCGAATGAAATAAAAAGGAAACAGGTGTTCCTGTCCGACAGCCGTTTTTCGCAACATAAAAGACCCCCGAAGAGGTCTTCTATTGTTTAGATGGAAATCGCGGATCAGAACGAATAGTTCAGTTCAACGCCCCAGGTATTCCCCGGTTTTTTTATCAAATCCTCTTCATCTCCGAATACCTTCGTACCGAAGTTGTAGTAAGCATCCAGTTCCACATTCTTCTGTACGGCAATACCTGCACGGGCTGTCCAGAATTTCACGCCAATAGCATGGTACAATCCATATGCCAGCTGATCTGTCATGTCCAGCGCGGAATTGCCGAGGAGATAAGAGCCTGCATCAGCTCTTACATAATGGACACCGAAGCTAAAGCTGCCCGGCTTATCCAAATCCACTTCTCCATAATTCAGTCCGGCTGTCCACAAATTGGCATGGATGGAATCAGGACTGAATCTTGTCTGGATAAAATCACCGTCAAGCTTCAAACCGGAATTGCCCAGTCCGATGGCTGCGCCGGTGCCCCAGGCCTTTACGTTGCTACCTGCATCCGTTTCCTGTACATTTTCAAGATAGAAAGCGGATACATCAGCGGTTTCACCCAGGTGTCCTGCCAGCTTACCATACCAAGCTTCCGTCGTCTTATAAGGATTCCAAGCTATATTCTTGTAAGCATCTTTGAAACGGCCATAACCGAATTCAGCACCGAACTTGCCATTGTCATAGCCTGCTACCACGCCGTCGAAAACACCGTCTTCATCCCAGAATACGCCGGTCTGATCCAGTGCCACACCCTGGCGGCCCAGATCCATGTAGAAGGTGTCATTCGGTGTCCACCGCGCATGGATGCGGTCCATGATGGTATTGGCATCCTCATTGTCTTTGAAATCCATTTCAGATACGAAACGGCCGGAAACAACGACATGGTCATTGACCTGTGCATCCGCATTGATACGCAGGCGGCCTGTCCAGCTGTCTGCATGTGTCCTTTCCGGTTCCGGGGCAATAAATATCCGTCCCCTTCTCAACTCTGGTTTTTTAAGATTATGCTGGTACTGCATGCGGGCATCGCCGGACCAGGAAATGTTGCCGACTTTCTTTTCCAGGTTGCTTACGCGGACGCCGAGGTTTGCCAGTTCATCAGCATATTCCCCTGCCAGTCTGTCCAGGGTAGCTCTCTGTTCCGCGTTCAGCTGGTCTTCGCGGGCCATCAGGCGGGCAATCACCTGTGCCAGTTCATAGCGGGTCATGTTTCTTTCCCCTTTGAATGTGCCGTCCGGATAGCCTTCTACAACGCCCTGATCAGAGAGATCGGATACTGCCTGGTAGGCCCAGTCATCGGTGGATACATCGGAGAACGGATTGGCAGCGTATGCAGATACGCCTGTGGTGAGTGCAGCTGCGGCTGCGATTG
>ERZ1034847.509-NODE-509-length-16307-cov-24.453913_pt1 | contig 16307 bp, 13 predicted proteins | sample MGYA00520633_ERZ1034847 | MGnify/ENA primary metagenome ERZ1034847 (study PRJEB33766, sample SAMN09781732) | gut metagenome | biome: gut microbiome | host: Homo sapiens | place: Madagascar | study: EMG produced TPA metagenomics assembly of the PRJNA485056 data... | reverse complement strand
AGTCTATTCAGCAGACCAATCAGCTCATGAAGAAGAATGATCCTGTTGATGAGAACGTAATGAACGAGGGTGCTTACAATGCATTGATGAATGCTATCGAATGCTATAAGTATGACCAGTTGCCAAATGCAAAGGGTAAGGTTGCTCCTAAGTTCAATGGCAATGCTACTCGTGTTTGGGGTGCTCGTCAGCAGCTTGTAAATGCTGGTCAGACTGCAGCTCAGAACAATAAGGCTGATGAAGTATTGAAGTATTGGGGTGCATTCCTCGATACAGATTCAGAGCCTCTCTTCGCAGCAGTTGATGCAAAGCAGAAGGAAGCTGAGAAGGAATACATCGGTCAGGTTGCTCTCTTCGCAGCTCGTTATGCTTATCAGGCTAAGGATGCAGCTCGTTGCGAGAAGTATTGCGACATTGCCATGACAAGCGAGAAGGAGGCTAAGGATGCTCTTAACCTCAAGCTTTATGTAATGAAGGATGGTTTGAAGACTAAGGAAGACTCTTTGAACTATGTTAACAAGTTGAAGGATCTCTATGCCAAGGATCCATCTAATGAGGTAATGCTCGATGGCTTGAACTCTATGTATTCTGCCTTGAAGATGGAGAAAGAGCAGACTGAGCTTTTGGATGCAGCTATCGCTAAGGATCCTAAGAACTTCGTAGCTCTTGCCAACAAGGGTATGATGTATATCCAGAAGAATGATGCTAACAACGCTATCAAGTGCCTCAAGCAGGCTCTCGAGGCAAAGCCAGACAACGTTGTTGTTATGACATATCTTGGTGCTTGCTATAACAGCAAGGCTGGTGAAATCCAGGCTGTTCAGGGTCGTAAGGTGGTTTATCAGGAGGCTATCAAGATTCTTGATAAGGCTAAGGAACTCGATCCAGAGAAGGCACAGGCTAACTGGGGTTACACTCGTTACCAGGCTTACTATGGTTACTATGGTCCTAATGCACCTGAGACCAAGAAGGCTGAGGAAGAGAGTAAGTAATCACATAGGATGATATAAACTTTATAATCGCCTTGCCGAATTATCGGTGAGGCGATTTTTTAGGCAGCCCAAAATGATTTCGGTCACTGCATAGCAGGAGTTATACGCTTGTACATCACTTGTTATGCGTGTGCATATCAGCTGCTATGCAAGTGCACAACAGCTGTTGTGCGGTTTCAGATATTATCTATATCGGTGAAACTTACGGTCTTTTTCAACAACTTCTATAGTCTTTTACGACAATTTTTACTGTTTAATGAATAGATATGATAAAAGGCAAAAGAAATCGTTTATCAAATAGATATAATAGAAGTGAGTGGAATTTTTATCATATAAAAAAGTAATCAAAATGAAGAATATTAAACCATTTCTTGCAGTTTTATCCTTCTTTTCTCCTGTAGTGTATGCGCAGAATGTAGAACAGAAAGGTGAGGGTGTAAGTAAGATGAATCTTTCTAGCAATATTGAGTGGAAAGCTGAAATGCAGGGAACTTTCTCTAAAGGTAAAACTCCATTATGGCTTAATGCAAATAAGCATGGACTCAGCTCTCTGGAAGAATGCAATGGCTATTTACGTGGAAGCCTGGTTCGTCCTATGGAATCAGATTCAGCCCGTCGCTGGGCTGTAGGTTATGGCTTGGATATTGCTGTTCCGGTTAATTATACAAGTCATTTTATTGTCCAGCAAGCTTTTGCCGAGGTTCGCTGGCTTCATGGAACAATGACTATAGGATCTAAGGAATATCCTATGGAATTAAAGAATCAGACTTTATCAAGCGGCAGTCAGGCATTAGGTATTAATGCCCGTCCAATACCTCAAGTCCGATTCGCTTTACCAGAATATATCACGCTTCCTTTTATGAAAGGTTGGTTGCAGTTCAAAGGTCATGTCTCTTATGGAATAATGACCGATGATCATTGGCAGCACGAATTTACTTCTTGTCAATCCAAATATGCCGATCATGTCCTTTATCATAGCAAGGCGGGTTATCTTAAGATAGAAAATCAGAGGAAGAACAGTCCTTGGAGCGTAGAACTTGGTTTGGAAATGGGCGCTGAGTTTGGAGGAAATCTCTATCGGCTGGATAATGGTGTAAAGGTGCAGATACCTACAGAAAAGGGTTTGAATGGATTTTGGCATGCGTTTATTCCAGGTGGTTCCGATGCTACTGATGGCGAGAAATACCCAAATATAGCAGGCAATCAGTTGGGTTCTTGGGTTATGCGCGTTAACTATAATGCCAAGAAATGGGCGCTTCATGCCTATTTGGATCATTTCTTTGAAGATCATAGCCAGATGTTCCTTCTGGATTATGATGGTTATGGTGAACAATCTAACTGGACGAAAAAAGAGAAGTTCCGTTTCTTCCGTTATGATTTAAAGGACATGTTGTGGGGAATAGAGTTGAATTTAAAGAATACACATTGGTTGCAAAATGTAGTCTTTGAATACCTTTATACGAAATATCAGAGTGGACCAATCTATCACGACCATACAATGAATATTCCTGACCATATAGCAGGTACGGATAATTATTATAACCACGGTATTTACAATGGCTGGCAACATTGGGGTCAAGTAATCGGCAATCCTCTTTTCCGTTCACCTATATATAATACGGATGGTAGAATTTATGTAAAGGATAATCGTTTCATAGCTTACCATTTAGGATTTGACGGCCACCCGGCAAAACGATTGGGATACCGAGCTTTGGCTACGTATCAGAAAGGTTGGGGTACTTATCAGGAGCCTTTTACGAAGGAGCATCACAATGTGAGTTTCTTGTTGGAATCGCAGTATGATTTTAATCATGGCTGGTGTGTCAAGGCTGGTTATGGAATGGATTTTGGAAGTAGTCTGATGTTGGGACACAATGCGGGATTCCAATTAACCATATCCAAGAAGGGGTTGTTAAAATGATTAGTTTAACCAAAGATGCATAAAGATATGATTAAGAATATGAAATATGTTTGTTTTTTGCTGATGTTGATGCTGGGTAGTGCATTGTTGAATTCTTGCGAAGTAGATAGCAGTGATAATGGCGATCTTGATGGATTCTGGCATTTGGAGAGTGTTGATACACTGGCCACAGGGGGCAGATGTGACTTTAGCAATCAGCGGGTGTTCTGGGGTGTACAGCATAAGTTGCTGACAGTGAATAATTACAAGGGAGGAAGTTTTAATTTCCGTTTCAGTCAGACTTCCGATAGTCTTATACTATCTTCTCCCTATAAGAATCATGGGCATCAAGATGTAGAGAATGGTGGGGATATTCCCATCACAGAAATCAATGAAACTCTTCGTCAATGTGGAATTAACAACTTGGTAGAGTCATATTATAAGGAGAAATTGAATGGTAATAAAATGATTCTTCGTACAAAAGATTTAAGATTGTATTTTAAAAAGTTCTAGTTTCTCTTGAAACTAGAACTTTTTTCCAAATACAATATTGATAAAGGTTTTAACCAAAATCTTCGTATCAAACCACCATGAGCGGTGCTCCAGGTAGTAAAGGTCGAGTTCTAATCGCCTTAACATTTTTTCCATTGTATCAGTATATCCATTGTAAAGAGTGGCATAAGAGGTAACGCCAGGTCTTATCTGATACAAGTATGTATAGCGAGAATCGTGCTCTATAATTTGGTCGATGTAAAATTTGCGTTCAGGACGTGGACCAATGAAAGCCATATCTCCCTTCAAGACATTCCACAGCTGCGGCAATTCATCTAGATGATGGGATCGCAGGAACATACCTATATGTGTCATACGAGTATCCTTTTTGTGAGCAAAAAGTTGAGGACCATTTTTTTCAGCATCTACTCTCATGCTGCGGAATTTATATATATAGAATGGTTTGCCGAATCTTCCGATTCTCTCTTGTTTAAAGATGGCAGGTCCATTATCTTCTCTTTTTACGAGAAAATAGCATACAGCAAATAATGGTGAGAAAACTATTAAGCCAATGATAGCTAATAGACAGTCTCCCGCCCGTTTAACGTTTCTTTCAAAAACATTCATGCCATCGGCAATGAAACGTCTTTCTACAACGTTGTTATTAAATTCTATTCCGAAAGGAATATTTGTAAAATTCATTAGTTGCACTCTATTCATTTTGTTCTATTATGTTTTATTATAAAACGTTTAGTGTGCGCATATATTGTATGGAATCGATTTTTCTTTTTAGAATTTTGCAACCATAGCTTGGAAGAAACAGCAGAAAGAAGTATAAATATGTTTTTAACTTACTGAATTTCAGTATGGTTTCGTATACAGCTACGTTGTAGTGAATGAGTTGCAACTTTTTTCTGGAAACAGAATTCTTTTTTACACAATAGTAGGCATACCCAAATAACATTCATATCACCAAATGATACTGTAACGTTATTACGTATCTATTTTTGAATAAAGTTGCTATGCTTTTTTAGATATCTATAGCTGTCAATCTTTCTTTTCATGATTTTCAAGAAATATGAAGGTATAAAGCACAACAGAAAAGCTGCACAAGCTTTAATGAGATTATAACCTAATATTTTCTGATATACCGCTATATTGTATTTTATCATTGAGAACTTGTTGCTTGATAAGGATTCGCTTCTTATATAATAGTATGCAAGAGGCTCCTCTGTATACGCATAGCAATCCTTACATGCTTTTATTATTTGTAAAAATAAAGCCCAATCTTCACTTTTATATAATTTTGGCATGTAGTATTTCTTGCCTAATTTTTTTATATCATATATCGCTGTAGTACAACCAATTTTATTGTCATATTTCATTTGATCTAATGTAATATGTTTAGGAGGAATGTTTATGCCAATGATATTGTTGTTAATATCACATATACAATAAGCACAACAGCATAGTGCACAATCTTTATTCTCCATTAAATTAATTTGTTTTTCGATTTTTTGGGGATGCCATTTGTCGTCACTATCACAAAATGCTATGTATCGTCCTGTGGCCTTCTCTATAGCAATATTACGAGCATAACTAGGACCATGATTACTTTTCAGATAGGTAACATTGACTCTACAATCTTTCAGAGAAAAATCGTATAGAATTCTTTTTGTTTCTTCGTCTGATGAGCAATCATCTACAATGAGCAATTCTATATTAGAATATGTTTGATTCAGTACGCTATTAATGCTACCAATTAGTAATTTGCCTGTATTATATGTAGGCATAATTACTGAAACTATATTGTTTGCCATTTTTATTCTTTTAGTTGCAAAGGTACTATAAATATATTATAAAATGTTATTTCTTGTTTAAAAAAAACATAAAATGAGCTTTTTTATTCTTTTTATATTACCTTTGTATAAAAAAAAATGAAAGCTAACTATATTAAACTATTTTTATTGCTTTTATGCGGATTATTAATTTCTGACTCTATTCCTGTTCAGGCTAAAGAAAAAAGTTGGAAATTGATTTTTTATGATGATTTTAATTCTATAGGAAAGGAACGTTTTGATACGACAAAATGGATAGTCCCAGATCGAGAACCTTATAAGTGGTCAAGATGGATATCTGATTCTAAATCAGTTGTTCTTAGGAGAAATGGTAAATTGATATGTCGGGCTATACCAAATACTGCTTTTGCTGATTCTGCGAAAATGTTAACTGGCGCAATTTGTACTAAAGGTAAGTTTTCATTTAAATATGGAAAATTAGAGGTGAAAATGAAAACCAATTTTTTGCCGGGTAATTTCCCTGCTGTATGGTTGTTGCCAGAGGATCAAGGAAATCCTTATAGATATGGTGAGATTGATGTTGTAGAGTTTTTTGGTACTGACCAGAAATCCCATCAAACAGTACATTCTCATAGTTCTTTTATATTAGGTAAAACTGAACAGCAAAATTCTTTTGCTCAGAAAGTGACACCTAATCAATGGCATATCTATGGAATGGAGTGGACTCCTGCTTATATAACTATGTATGTTGATGGAAAAATAACAGGAACGTTTCTTAAATCAAATGACTCCGAAGAGGTCGAAGAAGGACAATGGACATTTGATCGCCCATATTATATTATCCTTAATCAGAGTGTAGGGGATGAAGGCTGGAATACTCCTATGTTGAATACAATTTATGAAACAGAAATAGATTGGATAAAAGTTTATCAATAAGTTACATTAAGAAAGCTGCTATTCTAATAGTAGCTTTCTTAATGTTGCTATGATTCTAGTCATTGTAAATAAGAAGTTGTATCGAAACGGATGAGAAAAATATGTAGAAGAGTATAAATACAACATTTTTCGTTCCATCTTTTTCTTCTTATTTCTTATTTGAGTATTCCTTGAAGCAGAATCCTGTCTTTCTCTCACATAATAAATTGCCTTTTCGGAAGTCGTCTTAATCTTTTTAATGCGATATGAAATCTTATACATGAAAAAGGCATCTTCACCATGTGTGATTCCTTCTACAAAACGTTCTTTACCGATAGAATTTATGTCTATTAGTTTACAGCAAGAACTGGAGAAAAAACTACGAGAATTCAGAATATTATGTTTCTTGTGCTTTTGGCTATTTTTAAAAGCAATACCAAGAAAATGTTCTTTTTCTTCTTTTTTATGTTCATCTACAGATTTTGCATAAGTTTCTACGATAGCATCGTTTTCTGCTTGTGCCAACATTTCTTCCAAATAGCAAGAACTAATCCAGTCATCATCATCAATAAATGTGATGTATCTCGATTTTACAGCTTCAATTCCAATATTTCTTGCTTGTGATACCCCCTTTGCTTTTGAGTATAGCAAAGTGGAATTGAATGTATATGATTTGAGATGTTCTTCTATTTTTGACCAATATGGTTCTTTTTCTCCATTTAATACAATGATGACTTGAAATTTGTCTTTATCTAAGGATTGCTTTTCTATACTATCCAAACAATCCCATAGGTAATCTTTGGGAATATATGTTGGTATAATAACGGTCAAACCATTATTCTCAGGTTCTTTATATTTTTGCATATTCAATTTCAATATTTCCTAATTCTGCTGCAATTTGTGAGTAAGATGAAAAAACACTTCCTATAATTTTTTGTGTTTTGCTTAAACAAAAAAGGTCCACAACCGCAAATTTCATACCTTCTAATGTGTTGCGATCTACATCTTCTCTAATAGTTATTATGGAATCTGGAAATTTTTCCTCCAATATATCCTTTACATGATCATCATCGCTGGCGAGATAAAATTTAGTATTTGCATCTTTCTTCAATTCTGCATTGATAGAATTAATAAAAGCTTCCAGAGGTGATGATTTTATAGACTCAATGTTGTCTGTTCTGCGAATATGGATTCCAATTGTTCTTTTTGTGAAATTTTGAACAACTTTGTCGATTCTTTTCTGTATATCGAGTTGAGGTACAAATATATTCTTTAGCTCATATTCCTTACACATCGGGTAGCAGGATATCAACAAAAGAGTATTTTTATACTGCTTTTTCAATTTCTCGTAAATATCACTATTGCTTCTGTATATGCTATAGTTGAATATACACTGCTCACTTAAAAGATGCAGAAGTAACGCTCTTTTCAGATAGTCCTTTGTACCATCAATTTTGTATATCCATTTCTGGTTTTCTTTCAACGTAATATGTCTATTATTTATTGGTTGAAACAGGTCTTTGAAATCAGCTTTTAAGCCGATACTGTTATTCCAATATATGATAGCTTCAGATTGATAGCGCTCCGCAACAGCTATTCCTGTTGCGATGGCTCTCAATCTATTGCATAATCCACCTGTTGGTATAATTTTTACTTCCATAAATTAATCAATAATTGTATTTTTAATTGCGTCTAAATAACCATGACCATACTTGGTGTCTGGTTCCACATAGTTGCCTTCACCCCATTCGTTCCATGAGCGGAGGAAGAGAATCTTTCTCTGTTCTGGTTTGTTCTTGATGAGCTGCAGTGCATCTTCTATATGATGTTCGAAGTTCTCTGGGGTAGCATTTACGTAGATACCTTCGTGCTTGCCGGCTCTAGGGGTGCGGTCCCACTGTGGGAAAAGGGTAGGGAACACGTTGTCCCAATTGTCTTCTGGTGAAAAGAAATGCTTCATCACCTTAGGATAATCATACTTCAGTGCCGGCATGAAAGGGAATGCCTTCTGCATCGCTTTTCTTGCAATACGCCAATACTTTCCCTGATACATCATCTCGGCTCTACCTTTTCCCATCGGGTTGATGCCATCGAAACCTAATTCCAGGAATGAGTTGTAGATGTCGGCACTGCTTTCAAGGTTTGGCATCACACGGCTGATGGTACCGTTCTCGTTTCTTTTAATTGTTGTTGTAGATGCACACATGGCTACGAAAAAGATGCCTTTCAGTCCATTCTCCTTTGCCATCTTTCTCCAGAGTTCCATGAAGTGGCGCACATCCTTGAAGTGATATGGGTCGAAAATCAGGAACAGTGGCTTGCCATCTACCGTGATGTAACGATGATCCTTGAATGCTTTGAGCACATAGTTGAAATGGGCAATGTAGTCTTCATCGCCGGGATACAATTGTTCGCAGATCATCTGGTTGCCACCTTTGTTCTTCCATGTGTTCGTTTTCCAGTCATGGTTTGCCCATGCCAGGCAGAATGGAAAATCAGGCTTGCCGGAATTGAGTACTTCATCGAAAGGGCGCTGCAACAGGCGCTTGCCGTTACCCATCCAGTAATGCCAGTAGCAGAATCCTTCTACACCAGCTTCACGTGCCAGCTGAGCCTGCTGTTCGCGTGTTTCTGGCAAGCGAAGATCATAGAAGCCTAAATCGGCTGGTATTCTCGGCTGATAGTGCCCATGAAATACAGGACGGGCTTTGGCTACGTTGGTCCATTCTGTAAAACCTGGTCCCCAGACATTGTCATTCTCAGGGATTGGATGAAACTGTGGCAAATAATATGCTATAACTCTTGCTTCCATTTAATATGCTTTTTATTATTATTCTATTTTATTTTTATTGTTTAATTAGGCATGATCATCATTCCCAATCCATAATGCGGTATGCTCATATAGAGCAGGAGGAGGGAGATGATGACTATCATGCTGATACCTATCCACTTCTGTTTGAAAGTGTATATGATATAAGTATAGAGCAATATATTCACGATGCAATACAGCTGGCTGGTTCGCAATGCCAAAACAGGCAAAAACGCAAGTGCCGAATATAGGGATAATCCTATTGCAGACGTCTTGAGCAATATCGGGAAATCACTGCATAGTTTCGTCAGCGTATCCTTAAAGAGGAAGAGGTAATAAAACAGCATGACCGACATGAGATGCAGCGGATCAAATATATTGATGCCTACCGTTATTTTACCCTTTTCCACAGCAGCCTGGTAGATAGCCAGTTTGTTACCGATGAGTGGAAGTGACGGATTCATCAGAATGCTACCTCCTGCATAATATACGACATATCCCAGCGGAATGGCGCAAAGAAACAGAATGGTTGTTTTCTTATTGAATGGCTTGTTGTTGAGAAACAAGACAGGAAGGAGCGTCAAAGATGAATAATGTATTAAAGATCCTCCGAGCAAAAGCAGGAAGGCTATTTTCTTTTTGTTCTCTGTGATGAGATGGAGTGCGATAAGGAAGATTCCTGATACCACTCCCGCTCTTATCTGGGTAAGATCGTGCAATACATAATAGAAACTGATGTAGCACAGCAATGGAACAAAATAGAATTCGCTCAATTTCCTGAAGGCAAACATCTTTAGTGACACTCCGAACAATGCATAGAGCAAGAACAGAACGTGTACATTGTCTGTAAAGAATCCCAAAAGGTAAGATATGAGCAGAAAGGATGGCTCTACCATCTCATCTGTTCCGTTCTTGAAATAATTTAGGAATGTATATTCGTAATTTTCCGAGTCTGGATCCAAACCGATTTCTCGAAATCCTGCCACAAAAATCAGCACAAGACCTATCAGGAAGAATAATGGCTTCTGATACTTCCTGATGTAGTCTTCCAAGTAACAAAGTATAGCAACGATTAGAAACATTGCCGATAAGATGTAACCCATATTGCTTTATTTTTTTAATTTTCTATTTACTAACTCTTTGATGAGACTTCGCTCTTTTTTCGAAATGCCCACTGCATATAATAGGATGGATATGCTTACTGCAGAAACGGCAAACGACAAGAGGAGCTGAAGAATCCTGTTTGTATGCAATCCTTCTACGCAATATACTATCAGCGTGGTTATCGAAATAATCAGAATGCCCGGTAACACCAGTCTCGCCAGATATTTACTGACGGTTAAATCTGAAATACTTGTTTGCAGCATCAGTAATCGGATGATATGTGCCAGAACGCAAAGTCCAATCATTGTGACGAATACACAGTAGGATGGCATGCCTAACTTGAATAAGACCCAACTGACAGGCAGGCATAGTATCGTCATGCTTTCAACATACATGCTGTATTTGCGAATGTTGCCTGTTGCCTGTATAATAGTCGTTATTGGATTATGTAACGCCAGACATATTGTGTAAAACGCATAGAGCCGGGCAAACAAGATCATGGTAGGTGTACATTCTCCTAACCAAAGTGTGAGCAACGTCTCTGCTTCGAAGAGGAATGGGATGAGAACCATCGACAGCAAATAGAGTATTGCCTTGCTGCTAGCAAAAAAAAGCTGCTCTAGATATCCATTCTCGTTCGACGAATATGCTTTGATCATCGCAGGTCGGAAAGCAATGACCACACTATTGGTAAGCGTGTTGATGGCATTGTATATCTGATTGGCGATTCCAAAGGCTGCATTGATGATTGGTCCGAAGAACACATTCAGAATAATGGTACTTCCCTGGGTCATGCCTACTCCTGCCAAAGCTCCATAGAATGACCAGCCGGAGAAAGAGAAAAGTTCCTTGTAGAGAGTCTTCTTCTTTACGATGGTATATTTACATTCCGGATACTTTCTTCTAGCAATGATAATGTAAAGCAACATAACCATGAATGCTTCGAGCATTAATGCTGCTCCATAATACACCAAATCGTCTCCACCTGTCATGCCGATGTAATAGGCAATGAGAAGTTTGACGATACAGTCGATAGTAGAAATCAGTGCATAATAGCCCATATTCTCATTGGCAAAGACTGCACCGATGAATGGTATCTGCAGGAGGGTGAATATGAAAGAAAACAGGGAAAACTGAAGAATCCATTGTGCCGCTTCCATACGTTCCACAGGAATGGTGAGTTGTGTAGATATCAACCAGGGACCAACAATCTCAAATAGGACTAACAGAACGAGAGCTATCATCACGACTATGTTGAGGCTCACGGAGAAAATCTCCTTTAATCTGTCTGATTCTCCTTTACCCATTGCGAATGAATAAAAGCGTTGGGTGGATAGGGCAAGTACACTGCTAATGCAGGTGCTTGCTGTCACCACGCCTGCCACGGCATTGAAGATGCCGTAGTCTTCTGTGCCAAGTCCTGCCAATACCCAACGTACCGTATAGAGATTGACGAAGGTGAGAATAAGCATTCTTGCGAATAGCACCAATGTATTGGATGCTATTCGCTTAGAACGGTTTTGTATGTCTTTATTGTTTTTTGACATAATTTATTGCTTTTCACCAAAGATGATTTTTCTTATAGAATAAACTGTAATAACAATGAAGGCCAAGACGGTCATTCCGAGAACAAACAACATTCTTTTAGGGCCTGCCGGCTTCAATGGTACAGAGGCACTCTGCAGGGTAGTGAAAGCTGGAGTCTGAAGAGTAAGTTTGGCACGGGCTTGTTGCACCTGATCTTGCAATGCTGTATAGTTGTTATAGAGCAACTGCATCTCGTTTTCCAAATCGTTTTCCTTCAACTTATAGGATTCCAAAATAACGTCAGTATTGGCATCCGCATAGCTTCCATAGGTTTGTCTAACCTTTTCGTATTTGCTTTTGGCATCCGCACAGAGTCTTTGGTAATACTCCAAATCTTTGCGGGCCTTGCTGGTTCTATATTCTGTAATAAACTGTTGCAGACGTGACTGTACGGTGTCTGTCAATGTTGCACAGATCAGTGGATCTTGATCTTGTACAGAAATAGAAATTACATAGTTCTTCTTATCAACAGTGCAAGATACCTTGCTTGCTATACTGCGTGCAATTCTATCTTGCTGTTTGGTGAGTCTGAAAGGATTTACTTTATTATTGTTTGCATTCGTTGTCGTATCCTTTTCTGCGAACCAAGACTTTACTGTATTCATTGTTTTTGACCACCAGGGTGATTCCTGCTTGGTGGCAAGATAATCATAATAAGTGGTATTGATGGTTCCATCGAGTGATTTCACTTTTACATCGAACAAACTTGTAAGGAAATCATTTGAATTAATCAGGTCTGGATACAGTTCAGGGAAGATAGCATCTCCGTTGGAAGAAGAGTTGCCCAAATCAAAACCGAAAGATGAGGCTAGGTCACCCAAGGAACTAGAGTTGAAGCTAGACAACTCCGGGGCAAGCTTGGCTGTGCTATTGTAATATCTTGGTACGCATAAAATGAGCAGACAAGAGATTACAATAACAATCGGCAATGTTATGAAGTATAGTTTTCTATGTTGCCACATTGCTTTCACAATTGCCACAACATCTATCTGTTTGATATTTTCGTCTTTGTCTTTATTTTCCATTTATTCTTTTTTGTTCTTAAAATTCTTGCAAAAGTATTTTCTTTTCTGAGCCAATCAAATAATATAAGTTGTTATCTTATCTACAGCAGAAATCCGATAATAGAATCTGCTATTGATAAGTAATAATCTTTATTACTTGCTCAGATTGGCTATGGTCGCAATCATAGCAGCGATGCTCGACATGCTAGTTCCCAGGCTCATGGTCTCTGCTACGCTCATCTTACGCTTCAGTTTTGATGGGATAACAATTTCACAGCCAGGCTGTACCTTGGCTCCATGACCTACCTTTGCCACCTTGCCGTTCATATAGATGATGTAAGCCTTGCTCTTCTGGGCATCGCTGGCAAAGCCACCTGCCTCATCGATGTATGACTTCACGCTTCTGCCTTTTTCGTAAGCCACAGTGTTAGCATACATCACGGCACCATTGATCTTCACGGTTCCATTGTACTGAGGAACAATCAGACGGTCGCCTTCACGCAGAATCATGTCGGCATCACTGCCTGGGTTATTCAAGGCTTCTGCCAAGTCGATACCGATAGGGTACTCATCTGGAACATTGAACTTTTCGAGTTCTGCACTCTGTGCTCCCTTTGCTACATCCTGCAAGTTGCTGCCATTGCTGCTGGCTGCCAACTGGAGAAGGTTCTTCTGCTGCTGTTCACGCTGCATCTTAAGAACGGCTCTCATGCGCTCCTTTTCTGTTTCATTGGCTTTTCTGATGAGTCGGGCACCCTTGATGTATGCCAGCTCTGTAGCACCGCCAGATTTTGCAAAGAGGTCGCTGAGACGGGCATTGCGGCGGGTCAGGGTATATGAACCACTAAACATCACCTCACCTTCAACCTTCACGTTCTTCTGCTCGGCATAGCCAGGGCTTTTGCGAATCATCACCTCATCGAATGGCATCAGTACGAAACCTGGAGTTCCATCTACTACGAATCCGTCTTTCAACGAAAGGGTGAAGGTCTTGGCAATGACGCTGTCTGGCTGCATTGCCTTGTTATCCGCTACTCGTCGGCTTACGCTTACATTTACGGTAGATGCCTTGTCGGTTAAGCCACCTGCCTGGAGGACGAAGTCTTCAATGGTCTCATTGTCCGCATACTGATATGTACCAGGATACTGTACCTCGCCACGGATGGTGATGGTGCGCTCCTGAATCTTGTCCTGGCGAGTTGGGATGAAGAGTACATCGTTTTCCTTCAATGGAATATCTGCAACCTTGCCATCCATGATGCCGGCGATATCAACGGCTATCACTTCCAGGGTGCGGTCCTTCTTCATGCGGTGCATCACGGCACGGTTGGTGAAGGCATCTTCTGTCATTCCCTCAGCATGCTCAACCAGGGTGCGTACGCTGTTTACCTGCTCGCCAAGGTTGTACATGCCCGGACGGAATACGGCTCCCTTCACCTCTACGGTGTTGGCATAGCGTGGAAGGATAGAATCTACGCTGATGGAGTCGCCGTCATCCACACGGAAACTGGAGAAGTCGAACTCTTCTACATTATATACTGCATATTCCCTGCCTGTCTTGCGGTTTACTCGTACTGATCTCTTGTATGCATCACCTGCAAATCCGCCTGAGTATTTGAGAAGGGAGTTCACACTCTCGTTCTTCTTCATTTCATAAATCATTGGTCGCTTTACCTTGCCGGCTATCGTAACCAGACAATCGTATGGACCCACTACGATGACATCGTTATCTGCCAATCTTACATTGCCTGTGAGCTTGCCGTTGAGGATGTAATCATAGATATCGACAACCGTTACAAGACGGTTGTTTCGATAAACCTTGATGTTACGCAAGGTACCGAGATTGTTTGTTCCTCCTGCCATATAGAGTGCATGGAATACGGTGGCAAAAGCTGATATGGTATAGGTTCCCGGTGCTTTTACCTCACCCATCACGTTCACCATGATAGTCTTGGTCTGGCCAACAGTCAGTTTTACCCGGCTTGAACGGTAGCGGCTACCCAAGGTGTTGCGGAGTCGGGCATTGGCCTGGGCTACAGTAAGACCGCTTACATTTACCGGACCATAGCCCTCAATGGTTACTTCACCATCAGGAGATACAGTGCTTTGGATAGTCTTCTGTGAAGCTCCATAGATATCGATGATGACAGCATCGCCAGGACCCAGACGATAGTTCTGTGGTGTAGCAATGTTCATATTCGGTTCGAAACTTAATTCCTTATTATTGAAGATGTCGCGACCAAAGACTTTCTTTCTGTTCTTTTCTCTTTCAGCAAGAAGACGCTTGAGCATCATTGTAGAATCCGGTATGATGTAATCCATCTCGTTCTGGAATTGCATATACTCTTTATCATTCTCATCGTAAGTATGTGCAAAGTTTGCATCTTCTTTTGCATTCACACGGTAATTGCTATATTTTTCCGCTTTTTTACTTGCAATGGTATAGTCTTCACGTGTTTTGCCATTATTGGTACGAAGACGTCTTACGTCTTTTCCTGGCACTTCTTCTGAAGTACCTGAAATGCCGCCTTGCTTTATCTGCCGCTCGTACTTGTTGCGAACACGACGAATTTGTGAAATGTCGACACCTTGTTGCATCAACTTTGTTACAATTTGAGCATTAGATGTTCCTTTGTCATGTTCCTTCACAACGTATCTCATGACCTGATCATCAGTCATTGAAGACGACTGAGCATATACTGTATTAACGGAAAGTGCTAGCAAGAGTGCTAGAATGGCATATTTTTTCATTCTTATCTATATTTTCTATTTTAATAATAATGTCCTTTATATTATATAACAGAAATTTACGCAATTTGTTGCAAAAGTACTTAAAAAAAAGAGAGATAAACAAGCTTTTTAATAAAAAACCCGCTTAGTCAGGAATTACTGATGAAGCGAGTAGTATTTTTTATATGTAAGCCTTATCTATGAATAGAAGTAAAAACTTCTATCTGTTTGGTATACCATGAGCTAGGCAAGTTGGGTCATGTGATAGCCCAGGTCTTTCAGTTCTATAGCGATTCCCATCAGATACATTTGATGAAGGGCAGCAATAAAGCCTCTGAATGCTTCCTCGGTCCCTGGCTGGAGATTCTGATGAATCAGCAGGTGGAAGGTGCGTGCTGCGCATTCGGCTACTATCGCAGAAAGTTCCTTGTGTCTGGTTTCATCTAGAAGGAGTACTTTCTCGCAGATGTAGTCGTCCATGTGATCGAAGTCGATACGGTCTCTGAGATATTTGTAGTGGTCCTCCACCTTGCTGTATAGTTCCCAGTCTTCATCCCAATACTTTGCCAGAGCCATACCCACGAACATGATCCAGCCTAGGCTGACGGTAGGAAATTTGTTGAACTCCCGTAGTGCATCCGGCAGATAGCTTTCTCCAATTTTAGCCCAAAGTGCTTCTAAATCAGGTGCTTCAGGCAAGTGCTGGTCTACTCGGTCGATACTTGTAAGATATTGATGAAGATCATTTTTGAGGGTTTCTTCCACATTTATTTTCTTATTTTCCATTGTCGTTTCTATTTTTCATGCAAAGATACATTATTTTTATGAAACAAGCAACTATTTGTTTCTTTTTTTATAAATAGGGTAGTTATATCGTTACATGATTTGTAGGGAAGAGGAATGAATGCTTATATAAAATAAAAAAAGCCTTGGTTGCCAAAATAGCAACCAAGGCCCATTATGTTAGAATCTAAA
>ERZ1034847.507-NODE-507-length-16412-cov-95.341994_pt1 | contig 16412 bp, 13 predicted proteins | sample MGYA00520633_ERZ1034847 | MGnify/ENA primary metagenome ERZ1034847 (study PRJEB33766, sample SAMN09781732) | gut metagenome | biome: gut microbiome | host: Homo sapiens | place: Madagascar | study: EMG produced TPA metagenomics assembly of the PRJNA485056 data... | reverse complement strand
TATTTTTAAGAAAAACTAAAAACATTCGACAATCAAATAAGATATTCTTGCACCGATATACTTTTTTCTTTTCTGTTAAAGGACTCCGTTATGTTTAAAGGACAAAAAACATTGGCCGCACTGGCCGTATCTCTGCTGTTCACAGCACCTGTTTATGCGGCTGATGAAGGATCCGGTGAAATTCACTTTAAAGGTGAAGTTATTGAAGCACCGTGTGAAATACATCAGGATGATATTGATAAAGAGGTTGAACTCGGTCAGGTGACCACCAGCCACATTAATCAGTCACATCACAGCGATGCCGTTGCTGTCGACCTGCGCTTAGTCAACTGTGATCTGGAAAACTCCAGCAACGGTTCCGGTGGCAAGATTTCTAAAGTTGCAGTCACCTTTGATAGCTCAGCGAAAACCACCGGCGCAGATCCGATTCTCAACAACACCAGCACGGGTGAAGCCACCGGCGTCGGCGTACGTTTAATGAATAAAGATCAAAGCAATATCGTTTTAGGCACCGCTACTCCAGATATCGACCTGGCTCCGACCTCCAGCGAACAAACGCTGAATTTCTTTGCCTGGATGGAACAAATTGATCAGGCTACACCTGTAACGCCAGGCGCAGTTACGGCGAATGCAACCTACGTGCTGGATTATAAATAAGTATTACTTTGGCGGCGCTATCGCCGCCTTTCATAAAATATTTATCAGGTATGGACACCGTGAATATTTATCGACTCTCTTTTGTATCCTGCCTGGTCGTGGCGATGCCTTGCGCATTGGCGGTCGAATTCAACCTTAATGTTCTCGATAAATCAATGCGCGACCGCATTGATATTTCATTATTAAAGGAAAAAGGAGTCATTGCTCCCGGTGAGTATTTTGTTAGCGTTGCGGTAAATAATAACCAAATCAGTAACGGGCAAAAGATTAACTGGCACAAAAATGACGATAAAACCATTCCGTGCATCAATGATTTACTGGTCGATAAATTTGGCTTAAAACCTGAAGTCCGTCAGTCGTTACCATTGATAAATCAGTGCGTCGATTTTAGCTCCCGACCTGAAATGCTCTTCAATTTCGATCAAGCCAATCAGCAACTAAATATCACCATTCCGCAAGCCTGGCTGGCGTGGCACTCAGAAAACTGGACCCCACCCTCCACATGGAAAGAAGGTGTCGCCGGTGTCCTGATGGATTACAACTTGTTTGCCAGCAGCTACCGCCCACAGGATGGCAGCAGCAGCACTAATCTTAACGCCTATGGAACAGCCGGAATCAACACGGGGGCATGGCGCTTACGCAGTGATTATCAGTTGAATCAGACTGATAGCGATGATAACCATGAACAGTCAGGCGAAATATCACGTACCTATCTTTTTCGCCCGTTACCGCAATTAGGTTCAAAATTAACCCTCGGCGAAACGGATTTTAGTTCCAATATTTTCGACGGTTTTTCTTATACCGGCGCGGCACTGGCAAGTGACGATCGAATGTTGCCATGGGAACTACGCGGCTACGCCCCACAAATTAGCGGTATTGCACAGACCAATGCCACGGTGACGATCAGTCAATCAGGCCGCGTCATTTACCAGAAAAAAGTCCCACCAGGCCCATTTATCATTGACGACCTTAATCAGTCTGTTCAGGGCACACTGGATGTCAAAGTGACGGAAGAAGATGGTCGGGTGAACAATTTCCAGGTTTCGGCAGCATCGACGCCCTTCCTGACTCGTCAGGGACAGGTTCGCTATAAACTGGCCGCGGGTCAGCCACGGCCCTCCATGTCACATCAAACTGAAAATGAAACCTTTTTTAGCAATGAAGTTTCCTGGGGGATGCTGTCAAACACCTCGCTGTACGGCGGCCTGCTGCTTTCTGGTGATGACTACCATTCTGCCGCAATAGGTATCGGGCAAAATATGCTGTGGCTTGGCGCGCTGTCGTTTGATGTCACGTGGGCCAGTAGTCACTTTGATACTCAGCAGGACGAGCGGGGCTTAAGCTACCGTTTTAATTACAGCAAACAAGTGGATGCCACCAACAGCACGATTTCCCTCGCCGCTTATCGTTTCTCCGATCGTCATTTTCACAGCTACGCCAACTATCTGGATCACAAATACAACGACAGCGATGCGCAGGACGAAAAACAGACGATCAGCTTATCTGTGGGCCAACCGATTACCCCACTAAACCTCAATCTTTACGCCAACCTGCTACATCAAACCTGGTGGAATGCAGACGCCTCCACGACCGCCAACATCACGGCAGGTTTTAATGTTGATATTGGTGACTGGAGAGATATCTCTATTTCGACGTCATTCAATACAACCCATTACGAAGATAAAGATCGCGACAACCAGATTTACCTGTCGATTTCGCTCCCCTTCGGTAACGGTGGTCGGGTTGGCTATGACATGCAAAACAGTAGCCACAGCACCACACACCGCATGTCGTGGAACGATACGCTGGATGAACGTAATAGCTGGGGCATGTCTGCCGGACTGCAATCCGACCGTCCGGACAATGGAGCCCAGGTGAGCGGTAACTATCAGCACCTGAGTTCAGCGGGTGAGTGGGATATTTCTGGTACCTATGCCGCCAATGATTACAGTTCCGTCAGCAGCAGCTGGAGCGGTTCTTTCACCGCAACCCAATATGGTGCAGCGTTTCATCGCCGCAGCTCCACCAATGAACCACGCCTGATGGTCAGCACCGATGGCGTGGCAGATATTCCGGTTCAGGGCAATCTCGACTACACCAACCATTTTGGCATTGCGGTGGTGCCGTTGATTTCCAGTTACCAGCCTTCCACCGTGGCGGTGAACATGAATGACTTACCCGACGGCGTAACAGTTGCAGAAAACGTTATCAAAGAAACGTGGATTGAAGGCGCGATAGGTTACAAATCACTGGCTTCCCGTTCCGGTAAAGACGTTAACGTCATCATTCGCAACGCCAGCGGTCAGTTTCCTCCCCTCGGAGCGGATATCCGCCAGGATGACAGCGGCATTAGCGTGGGGATGGTTGGCGAGGAAGGACATGCCTGGTTAAGCGGAGTCGCTGAAAATCAAAAGTTTACCGTGGTCTGGGGTGATAGCCAGCATTGCTCGCTCCATCTTCCTGAACATATGGAAGACACCGCAAATCGCCTGATTTTACCTTGTCATTAATTAAGGAAATGAAAATGACATTTATGAAAGGACTACCCCTTTTGTTGTTGGTTGCCAGTCTGTGCAGCCACGCTGCACTACAACCCGATCGCACTCGTATTGTGTTTAACGCTAATGATAAAGCTACCAGTCTGCGGGTGGATAATCGTAGCGATAAACTCCCCTACCTCGCTTATTCCTGGCTCGAAAATGAAAAAGGGGAGAAAAGCGATGATCTTCTGGTCGCCCTGCCGCCGATACAACGTCTGGAACCGAAAGCAACAACGCAGGTACGGATAGTAAAGCAAGCCTCGACCACAAAATTACCGGGCGATCGCGAAACGCTATTTTTCTACAATATGCGTGAAATTCCTCCCGCCCCGGAAAAAAACAGCGACCATGCCGTTCTGCAAGTCGCCATTCAGAGTCGTATCAAGGTGTTCTGGCGACCGGCTGCATTACGCAAGAAAGCAGGAGAAAAGGTCGAACTGCAGTTACAGGTCAGCCAGCAGGGCAACCAACTGACACTGAAAAATCCTACCGCGTATTATCTGACCATTGCCTACCTGGGACGAAATGAAAAAGGCGTTCTCCCCGGCTTCAAAACCGTGATGGTTGCGCCTTTTAGTACGGTCAACACAAACACCGGAAATTATAGCGGCAGCCAGTTTTATCTCGGTTATATGGATGATTACGGCGCGTTACGCATGACGACGCTCAACTGCAGCGGACAATGCCATTTACAAGCCGTGGAGGCGAAGAAATGAGTGCTGGCAAGGGAGTGTTGCTCGTCATCTGTCTGTTATTTCTGCCGTTGAAGTCTGCGCTTGCCCTGAACTGCTACTTTGGTTCATCCGGTGGCTCGGTAGAAAAATCAGAAGCGATTCAACCTTTTGCTGTACCAGGCAATGCCAAACTCGGCGATAAGATTTGGGAATCTGACGATATTAAAATTCCCGTCTATTGTGACAACAATACCAACGGCAATTTTGAAAGTGAGCATGTTTATGCCTGGGTAAACCCCTACCCGGGGGTCAGGATCGCTATTATCAACTCGGCGTAACTTACAATGGCGTTGATTATGACGCCAACCAGGGAAAAAGCCGCATCGACACTAACCAGTGTATTGACAGTAAGAACATTGACATTTATACCCCTGAGCAGATTATCGCGATGGGATGGCAGAACAAAATTTGCTCGGGTGATCCCGCTAATATTCACATGTCGCGTACCTTTCTCGCTCGCATGCGGTTATACGTCAAAATACGAGAAATGCCGCCGCATGATTATCAAAGTACGCTTAGCGACTATATCGTCGTGCAATTTGACGGTGCCGGTAGCGTTAACGAAGACCCTACTGCCCAAAACCTGAAATATCATATTACTGGTCTGGAAAACATTCGCGTGCTGGATTGCAGCGTCAATTTTTCCATTTCACCGGAAACACAGGTGATTGATTTTGGTAAATTTAATTTGCTGGATATTCGTCGCCACACAATGTCGAAAACATTCAGTATTAAGACGACAAAATCACAAAATGACCAATACACCGACGGATTTAAAGTCAGTTCCTCCTTTTATACCGAAGAAACGTTGGTTGAAGAAGATAAAGCATTGTTGATTGGTAATGGTCTGAAGCTACGTTTGCTGGATGAAAACGCCTCGCCTTATACCTTCAATAAATATGCTGAATACGCCGATTTCACCAGCGATATGCTGATCTACGAAAAAACCTATACGGCTGAACTTTCGTCCATTGCAGGCACCCCCATCGAGGCTGGCCCCTTCGATACAGTGGTGCTTTTTAAGATTAACTATAACTGATTTGCCATGATGCCCTTTGCAGCCGGAAAGGGCATCTCTTTCAGAAAATTGCTGATTTTCCCCTTTTCCTTGATTGCTGTTATTTTTTCCTGGCCCGGCTTTCTTTATGCTGTATCGATACACCAAAGAGAAAATAATGAGGGAGCGAAGGATGCCAGTTTTGCAGTGGGGAATGTTATGTGTGCTATCACTTCTCCTTTCTATTGGTTTCCTCGCGGTACATCTCCCGGCGGCGCTATTACTTGGGCCGATGATCGCCGGGATCATCTTCAGTATGCGCGGAATTACTCTGCAACTTCCCCGCTCCGCTTTTCTCGCCGCGCAGGCCATTCTTGGCTGCATGATTGCGCAAAACCTCACTGGTTCGATTCTCACCACGCTGGCCGCCAACTGGCCGATCGTGCTTGCTATTTTACTGGTGACGCTGCTTTCCAGCGCCATCGTGGGTTGGTTATTGGTGCGCTATAGCTCACTGCCTGGAAATACCGGTGCCTGGGGTTCTTCTCCAGGCGGCGCAGCGGCAATGGTCGCTATGGCGCAAGATTACGGCGCAGATATTCGCCTGGTGGCGTTTATGCAATATCTGCGAGTGCTGTTCGTCGCGGGGGCCGCTGTTCTGGTCACCCGCATGATGCTGGGTGATAACGCTGAAGCGGTTAACCAGCAAATCGTCTGGTTCCCGCCAGTGAGCATTAATCTCCTGCTTACGATTTTGCTCGCAGTCGTTGCCGGTACGGCGGGATGCATGCTGCGTCTTCCTTCCGGCACGATGCTCATCCCGATGCTGGCGGGCGCAGTGCTCCAGTCTGGTCAGCTCATCACCATCGAACTACCGGAATGGCTGCTGGCGATGGCGTATATGGCAATTGGCTGGCGGATTGGTCTTGGTTTCGATAAACAAATCTTACTGCGGGCACTACGCCCGCTACCGCAAATCCTGCTGTCGATTTTTGCTCTGCTGGCTATTTGTGCGGGTATGGCGTGGGGGCTGACCCGGTTTATGCACATTGATTTTATGACTGCCTACCTCGCCACCAGTCCCGGCGGGCTTGATACCGTGGCGGTCATCGCCGCAGGGAGCAATGCCGATATGGCGCTTATTATGGCGATGCAAACCCTGCGCCTGTTCAGTATTTTGCTGACGGGGCCAGCCATTGCGCGGTTTATTTCAACCTATGCGCCGAAGCGGTCGGCCTAGTGCTGGCAGCCTGGACACCAGTAAAACGGGCGCGAGGACAACGTGGTTTTCTCAATGATGCCGCCACAGCGTTCGCACAGTTCGCCATCACGATGAAAAACCTTAAAGCGAAACAGCGCCCCATGATGCTTATTCTCATCCACCTGCCCCCGCGTAGCGTAAGAAAACCGAGGAATCTCCAGTAACGCGTGTGCGAGTGCATCCAGTTGCGCCGCATTGAGATCTTTCGCTTTATGATTTCCAGTCAACCCAACCTGCCAGAGGATCTCCACCCGCAAATAATTGCCAAGCCCAGCCAGAAACGCCTGATCGAGCAGTAATCCTGCAAACTGACGGTTACGAAAGCGCGGTGACAATAACCGTTCCTTTACCACCTCCGGCGTCAGATTCGGATCCAGCACATCGGGACCAACGCGTTGTAAAAACGGATGCGTGGTCAGTTGTTCCGGCCTCAACATCTCAATATCCGAGGCGCTATAAAGCAGAATGGTTTTGTCAGCCGTTTGCAGTTTTACCCGCAATACTCGCGTGGTCTGCGGCTCTTCGCCGGTATCAACCACGCGCCAGACGCCGTAAAGCTGATTATGGCTGTAGAGCGTTAAGTCGTTGGAAAAATGAGTTAACAACGCCTTACCACGCGTTTCCACATGGGTAACGTGTTGACCGATAAGTTGTGATTGATAAGTTTTTAACTGCGGGAAGGCAAACCAGACATCAGTTAGTGGTTTGCCTTTGATCGCCGCCTCCAGGTTATCCGCTGCACGGCGGATCTCCGGGCCTTCAGGCATGGTGATATCCTTTTTTCATTCTTTATTAATCGGGGTTATGCTGCGACAACAATCTCCTTTTCGGCAAATGTAGAGCGTAGTCGGCGGGCGAACGCCAGTGCGTGCTCGCCGTCGCCATGCAGGCAGACTGTTTGCGCCGTGACCGTTGCCCATTCGCCGGTGATACTTTTGACTCTGCCGTGTTGCACCATCTCTAGCGTTTGCGCCAGCGCCTGTTCTTCGTTTTCAATCAACGCGCCTGGCTGACTTCGCGGCACCAGCGAGCCGTCAGCCTGATAACCGCGATCGGCAAACACTTCCTCGCGCGTTGTCAGGCCATATTGCTTGCCTGCACGAATCAGCTCGCTTCCTGCCAGCCCAACGAGAATCAATGCCGGATCGCAAGCGTATACCGCTCTGGCGATGGCGTCTGCCAGTTGTGCTTCTTTCGCCGCCTGGTTGTACAACATGCCGTGCGGTTTGACATGACGCATTACGCCGCCTTGCGCACGGGCAATCGTTGCCAGCGCGCCAATTTGATACAGCGTCTGGGCGTAAACGGTTTCTGGCGGCAACTGCATGGCGCTGCGACCAAAATTTTCCCTGTCGGGAAAACTCGGGTGAGCGCCAATTGCAACACCATTTTTTATTGCTTCACGCACGCAAGCCTGCATGGTTTGCGCATCGCCTGCATGAAATCCACAGGCAATATTGGCAGAGGAAACCAGCGTTAATAGCTCTGCGTCGCTGGCGCAGCCTTCGCCCAGATCGGCGTTCAGGTCAATTTTCATTGTGCAGCCGCCACGCTAATTGTTCAAAATAACGTTGCTGATCTTGCCGCGCTTTCAGTGCCTCTTCCAGTGAACACTGGACAAAATGAATCGGCTGACCGAGCGGAATTTGCGCAAGATGGTACATATCAGCCTCAATGATGCAGGCAATACGCGGGTAACCACCGGTGGTCTGTGCGTCGTTCATCAACACAATCGGCTGCCCGTTATGTGGCACCTGCACCACGCCCGGTAACAAACCGTGAGATAACAGTTCGCGATCGGTGGTGCGTTTTAAAATTTGCCCCTGTAAGCGATAGCCCATGCGGTTACTTTGCGAGCTAAGCTGCCAGGGCGAACGCCAGAATGCATCCTGCGAGGCACGATCGAACTCATGATATTCCGGCCCCGGCAAGGCGCGAATGCGGTTGCCCCACAGCAGCTGTTTAACGCCCTGCGCTTCCATAAAATCACGCTTCGCTTTGCCAATCGGGAGTCGGTCACCATCCTTCAGTAAACGGCCTTCCAGCCCGCCAATCCCCACTTTGAGATCGGTGCTGCATGACCCCATTACCGGCGGAACATCAATACCACCCGCGACCGCCAGATAACTGCGCATCCCGTGCTGCGGGCGTTTAAGCGTTAAACGCTGGCCTGCTTTCATCGGCAATCGCCAGCCGGTCCAGACGGCATTATCATCCAGCCGCGCTTCGCAACCGGCACCCGTCAGAGCAAACCACCCATCAGTTTCGAACTCAACAGTTAACTGACCGAGCGTGATCTCCAGCGCGGGGGCATTGGCGTCATTACCCACCAGTAGGTTAGCAATGCGTAACGCGGGCATATCCAGTGCGCCGCAGTGGCTGATACCCGACTGGCGAAAACCGTGACGACCGCCATCCTGCACAGTGGTATACATGCCCGCACGAATAATCTTCAGCATACTCCCTCCTTCTGCGGTACAAAGCGCACGCTGTCTCCCGGACGTAATAAGATGGGTTCGTCACGCGCCGGATCAAACAGGCTGAGTGAGGTATGACCAATCAACTGCCAGCCACCCGGCGTTGCCAGCGGATAAACACCAGTCTGCGGCCCGCCGATCCCGACAGAACCTGCCGGAACGAGTAAGCGCGGTTCAGCGCGCCGTGGCGTGTGTAGTTGTTCCGGCAAACTCCCGAGATACGGGAAGCCCGGTTGAAAACCTAAAAACCAGACCACGTATTCCACGGAGGAGTGCAATTCAACAACCTGTTTTTCGCTCAACCCGCAATGCGCCGCGACCACCGCCAAATCCGGTCCGCCTGCACCACCGTAAACCACCGGAATTTCAATAAAGCGAGACTCAGGTTCCAGGGCCTCGCTCTCCTCCCACCAGCGTTGCAAACGCTCTATGGCATCCAGCGCCAGCGACTCAGGATTACGCAAAATCACCGTAATATTGTTCATGCCGGGAATGGCTTCAACCACATTCGGCATATCCACCAGACGCTGCGCCAGTCGCCAGATCCGTTTCTGGCTAGCCAGCGTCACCGGCGGTTCCAGTTCCAGCACTACCGCCGTTTCACCTATCAGATAACAACGCGCTCGTTGCACTTTCGATCCCTCTGATTATTCGTTATGCAGGATTAGGAATATCAATAAAGGTCACATCAAGATCGGTATTTTCATTCAGCCACTCGCTCAATGCGCGAATACCACCACGTTCAGTGGCATGGTGACCTGCAGCATAAAAATGCAATCCCTGCTCGCGGGCTGAATGAATGGTCTGTTCAGAAACTTCGCCAGTAATAAAAGCATCCACGCCAAAACGCGCGGCGCTATCGATAAAACTTTGCCCGCCGCCCGTGCACCAGGCGACGCGCTGGACCACCTCAGGTCCGGTATCGCCACACCATAACGGCTTACGTCCCAGACGCGCTTCAATCCAGGAGGCTAGTTCCAGTCCCGGCACAGGCATGGTCAGCTCTCCCCACGGCACCAACGGCTCAATTTCGCCCATGACCGTGATCCCCAGTAACGCCGCCAGCTGTGCGTTATTGCCCAGCTCAGGATGTGCGTCAAGCGGCAAATGCCAGCCATACAGGTTGATATCATTCGCCAGCAACGTTTTTAAACGGTTACGCTTCATTCCGCGAATGACCGGAGACTCTCCTTTCCAGAAGTAGCCATGATGCACAATGACCGCATCCGCGCCCAGACGCACTGCCTCATCGAGCAAAGCCTGGCTGGCGGTGACACCGGTAACAATTTTTTGCACCGTCTCTTTGCCTTCCACCTGCAAACCATTCGGCGCGTAATCACTAATCGCCGCGCTGTTCAGTTTTTCGTTAATCAGTTGTTCCAGTTCGGTGTTTTTCATCTTCGCGCCTTCCGTATTCTGATAGCTACACCGTTAACATAGCGTTACCTCGCCAGTTCGTCGATAGCCAATCTTTTGACATATTAAGAAACAAACCCGACGCCAAAAGACGCAAATTGTTTATATCATCACGCTTCAGCTAATGTATATTTATGCAATCAGACAGCATATTGCATAAATAATCAGATCTGTATCAAAGTTTTAACTTTAAGGAAACACAAGCACGCCGCGCAACTATTACGTGACGTTGCCGTCAATTGTGGAATTATTATGAATAAACACGCATCACAGCCGCGCGCTATTTACTATGTCGTTGCGCTGCAAATCTGGGAATATTTTAGCTTTTACGGCATGCGTGCCCTGCTGATTCTCTATCTCACCAATCAACTAAAATACAACGATACTCACGCCTACGAGTTATTTAGCGCCTACTGTTCGCTGGTGTATGTCACGCCAATCCTCGGTGGCTTTTTGGCGGATAAAGTTCTCGGCAATCGCATGGCGGTGATGCTGGGGGCGTTATTGATGGCGATCGGTCATGTGGTGTTGGGTGCCAGTGAGATCCATCCGTCATTCCTCTATCTGTCCCTGGCGATAATCGTTTGTGGCTATGGTCTGTTTAAATCCAATGTCAGTTGCCTGCTCGGCGAGCTGTATGAGCCAACCGATCCGCGTCGTGATGGCGGTTTCTCGCTGATGTATGCGGCGGGTAACGTGGGGTCTATTATCGCACCTATCGCCTGTGGTTACGCCCAGGAAGAGTACAGCTGGGCGATGGGCTTTGGCCTGGCGGCGGTTGGCATGATCGCGGGTCTGGTCATTTTCTTATGTGGCAATCGTCATTTCACTCATACCCGCGGCGTTAATAAAAAAGTACTGCGTGCGACAAACTTTCTCCTGCCTAACTGGGGATGGCTGCTGGTTCTGCTGGTGGCAACGCCTGCGCTGATTACCGTATTGTTCTGGAAAGAGTGGTCGGTATACGCCTTAATTGTCGCGACTATTATTGGCCTGGGTGTACTGGCAAAAATTTATCGCAAAGCAGAAAACCAGAAACAGCGTAAGGAGCTGGGGCTGATTGTGACGCTCACCTTCTTCAGTATGTTGTTCTGGGCCTTCGCACAACAGGGCGGCAGCTCGATTAGCCTTTATATCGACCGCTTCGTTAACCGCGATATGTTTGGTTATACCGTTCCGACTGCTATGTTCCAGTCGATTAATGCCTTCGCAGTTATGCTGTGCGGTGTGTTCCTGGTGTGGGTGGTTAAAGAAAGCGTCGCAGGTAATCGTACCGTGCGCATCTGGGGAAAATTTGCTCTTGGTCTCGGCCTGATGAGCGCCGGGTTCTGCATTCTGACCTTAAGCGCCCGCTGGTCCGCAATGTATGGTCACTCTTCTCTGCCACTGATGGTATTAGGCCTGGCGGTGATGGGCTTTGCGGAACTGTTTATCGACCCGGTTGCCATGTCGCAAATTACGCGCATTGAAATTCCGGGCGTGACCGGCGTATTAACCGGCATCTACATGCTGCTTTCTGGCGCGATCGCGAACTATCTGGCGGGCGTGATTGCCGATCAGACATCGCAGGCTTCGTTTGATGCTTCCGGGGCGATCAACTACTCCATCAATGCATATATTGAAGTATTTGATCAAATTACCTGGGGCGCACTGGCGTGTGTAGGACTGGTACTGATGATTTGGCTGTATCAGGCGCTGAAATTCAGAAACCGCGCGCTGGCGCTGGAGTCATAATAGGCCAGCACCATACCTGATAAAACGCTCGCTGCGTTTTATCAGGCTCCTTTCCTCGCTTCTTCGTACGCTGCCAGCGTTCGCAGCCTTGCCTCTTTGTGATCAACTATCGGTTGCGGATAATCCAGCTTCACACCTGCTTTCTGCGCCCACTTCCACGGCTCATGCACCGCTTTCCCTGGTACATCGCGCAGCTCCGGTAACCATCGACGAATAAACTCGCCCTCACGGTCAAATTTCTCGCCCTGAGTTATCGGATTGAAAATACGAAAATACGGCGCAGCATCAGTACCCGTAGAAGCCGCCCACTGCCAGCCACCGTTATTAGCTGCCAAATCACCATCAATCAGCTGCGACATGAAATATCGCTCGCCTTCGCGCCAGTCGATCAACAAATCTTTCACCAGAAAACTGGCTGTAATCATCCGTAGCCGGTTATGCATCCAGCCAGTGCTGTTAAGCTGACGCATAGCGGCATCAACAATCGGGTATCCCGTTTTGCCTTTCTGCCAGGCCTGTAAATGTGCGGGATTGCTTTGCCACTGCACACGATCCGTCCAGGCAATAAATGGACGATGTTTACACAACGAGGGGTAATACGTCATCAGATGACGGTAGAACTCGCGCCAGATCAGCTCACTAAGCCAGACACTACCGGCCCCACCGTCCAGCGCCTGCGGCTGTTCAGCCAACAAGCGATGCAAGCACTGGCGAGGCGATAACCCGCCCGTTGCCAGGCTGGCCGACAAACGGCTGGTGCCTTCCACTGCCGGAAAATCTCGTTGTTGCTCATAATCTCCGGCACCGTTCTGGCAAAACTGGCGTAATTGCGCAATCGCCGCTTTTTCTTCCACCGGAAAATGCGCAGTATCGAAAGACTGACGAGGATAATTCAGCGTAATGGATGGCGAGGGCTCTATCGATCCGCTACTACGAACTTTTGGTGCAGCGACGCACTCCGGCATCCCTTCCCGCAGCCGTTTCAGCCAGGCATTCTTAAAAGGCGTAAAGACTTTGTACATCTCGTGATTGCCGGTCATCACCGCGCCAGGCGGCAGGATCACGCTGTCATCAAATCCTTCACACACCACGTTACGCAGCGCTCTTTCAACTTCCACATCCCGCGCCCGCTCATTCACTTCATACTGATAGTTATAAAACAGGTTGGTAACGCTGTTTTCCGCGCACACCTGTTTAACTATTTCGACACTGGCGACAAAGTCATCCACTTCACGGAACAATAAAGGAATACCTTTTTCCGCAAGCGCTATTTGTAGCCCATTCAGTTGAGCATTGATAAGTTCAGCCTGACGCGGCGACATGTTATGCGTCTCCCACTGGCGTGGTGTAGCGATATACAGCGCCAGCACGCGTGCAGACGAATTGCGGCAGGCGGCAGCAAGCGCGAGATTATCATGCAGACGTAAATCCTGGCGAAACCAGACCAGATGGGTAGTCATAAAACTCCTGAATGGCGCAAGTTAATCACACGCGGCCAAAGTTCGAAATAACGCTGCCCTGAAAGCCAGGCGTCAGGATAAAGCGCCATATAGTGTTTGATACGCATCAGCGGCGCAAGAAGCGGTTGCTCGCCACGGCGATAACTGTCGATAAGCGCAGCCAGCTGCTGGCGTTCTGTGGAATCAATATGTGGGCGAAAATAACCCTGAACGTGCATCAAAACGTTGGTGTGATCGCGCGTGTTGGCGGGGTGAGAAAGTAAAACGATTACGCGTTGGCGGTACTGGTTGTAATAGTCATCCAGATTTTGCCACCGATGAATATCAGCCACAAACGGGCCAAGTTTGCGGTATTCCGGCTGAGAATGCGCCAGAAAGACGAGTTTATAGCGGCTGTGATAATCGAGAAGCGCCCCGCGCGTTAAGCCATGTTCTTTCAGTCGATATAACTCATGAAGCGCGAAGATACGGATTAGGGTGCTGTCATCAAATCGTTGCTGATTCATTACTGCTCCTGAACGGTTTACAGGAGTAAGTGTAGACGTTGAGAAATGATATTTGTGAAGTTAATCCTGTTGTAGCAGGACAAATTTACGAAAGCCTGCTCCCCGCAAGGACTGACGTCAGGTAGTTTCTAACCATAGCTGCCCTTTCTATTCAAACGTGAAATCAATAAGCTCATCAGGGACATCGCAAACAATATGAAGACGGGTTTCTTCTCTGCCGTGACTCTTTTCACTAATTGCGTAACTGTCATGCTCTGGATTATTTAATTCTTTCAGCGGAAATTTTTCCTCAAAGGCTTTATTTAGCCGCCCCTGGTTTCCTTTTACCGCGAATAAATAATCACCTCCCTGTTTTTGTATCTTCTCTGCAATATCTTTCTGGCAACCCATCGCATCAGTTGTGATGATTTTTCCTTTAATATCCAGCATGTTAAGAAGTTCTGGGATAGCTGTAATCTCATTAGATTTCTCATCCGTCTTGATCTGTCCGATGACCAGACTGTGCATTGTTGAGAACGCACTAATGACATGAATCGCTCCCCTGCGGCGACTCTTGTCATAAGAGTGCCGGAGCGTTTTTCCATCAATTGCAATGACGTCTTTATCATCTGAAGAATGGCAGTCACGCATCCAGTTAATAAAGCACTCATGAAATTTTGCAGGACTGATACAGGATACAACTCTGGCAATGGTATCGTGAACAGGAATACCATTTTCAAAATCACCATATTGCTTCAAGAAATCGAGATGTGTTTCCCCGAAATCCTCTATATCTTCCCAACTTTCTGCACCAGAAATAACGGCAAAAATAGTCAATAGTAGGATGCCTGACAATTTATGCTCTACTTTCCAGGCTTATCTGTAATCGGGAATAATAGAAATATGTTCCATCAATTTTTTAAGTTCCATTTGTTCACCTTATTTATGTAAGGAGTATTTGATCATGTATAAGCTATGAAAAACAGCTTTAGGTAATAAGGAATATCTCAATTTTTAAACATAAAATGCGAATTATTTAGTACAAAAAAGTAGCGTTACGTGATCTTTCCCTGGGATACAACTCTGGCAATGGTATCGTGAACAGGAATACCATTTTCAAAATCACCATATTGCTTCAAGAAATCGAGATGTGTTTCCCCGAAATCCTCTATATCTTCCCAACTTTCTGCACCAGAAATAACGGCAAAAATAGTCAATAGTAGGATGCCTGACAATTTATGCTCTACTTTCCAGGCTTATCTGTAATCGGGAATAATAGAAATATGTTCCATCAATTTTTTAAGTTCCATTTGTTCACCTTATTTATGTAAGGAGTATTTGATCATGTATAAGCTATGAAAAACAGCTTTAGACAATAAGTAGTATCTCAATTGTTGAACTTAAAATTCGAATTATTTAGTACAAAAAAGTAGCGTTACGTGATCTTTCCCTGCAAATGGAACGCAAAATAAACACCTATTCCATGAGTTATATAATTTTTCACAATGATTAATTTGTTTTCTCAGGAAGAGATTTTATTTCTCTTCACTACGAATTAGTTCATGCTGTATCTTTATTAAACATTCGTAAGACTCATTTTTGTTCGGGAGATGTGCTGTCATTCGAGCATAAGTTGGTTTCTCATCTTTAAAATATTTTACCATGATTGAATTATCAAGGACTGCCAACAACTGAACTGGATCACTGCTCTTTTTTTGATAGATACCCGCTCTTATATAACTTCTAAACCGATCGCCGAGAAACGCCGTTTTTTCTGCTGTATTTATCAACTCCTGCAACGTTCCTTTGATGGCATGATTTTCATTAAGGCGTAGTGACCCGACGCGAATTAAGAGTCTCGCCCCGCTTGGTGTGAATTTATTATTTTTACATGTACCCAGTTCTGTTTGCCAATAATACTCACCGATGTCCTCATTCTGATACCATCTCCACATGGCTTTATTATTTAAGACAGGAAACGCGGAAAAAATAGTACCCTTAGCGAAAATAGTAAAACAATCATGATCTTTAGCTTGTATTTCGCAATCAGCTATAACACCAAAACTAACAAATATCATCAGCAAAAAGAACAAAACTCTTTTCATTTTCTTATTCCTCTCGATGTTCTCTGTTTCATTTTAGCTAAAATTTCACCCAAATCATCTATCCCTGCTGTTGCTGGCCCATCGGGTTTATTAATGTCTGGGAATAAATAGGGTTCTGCACAAGTATATCCTGGTGGTAATTGAGTTGTTGGCCAATTTGTCTGTGGCAGGTAATCACTTGCTGTCTTTGTATCCATCCCTGGATACTGGGAATCATCCTGTGGCGTACAAGTCAGATTTGGTTTTACCCACTTCCTGCAATACAGTGTGTAGTCGTAAGGGCTTAATACTCTGAAGAATGTTTTGAAAACATTAGGCGCACTACTGGCCTGGTCAATAGGATATGGCAGTCTTAATTGTTTCGCTATGTCCGGCAATTTACTTGGATCGGGCGTAGGCGGTTTGTTGGGTCTCGCTCCATATCCGCCATTATTTAAGTGTCCATATTTTGATGCCAGTCCCATTGAATCTATATACTGAACCGGATTCAGCGGATACTGATAAAAATTCCATCCCCCCTTCAGCCCAATCGGATCCTGAGTGATA
>ERZ1034847.504-NODE-504-length-16513-cov-47.294386_pt1 | contig 16513 bp, 17 predicted proteins | sample MGYA00520633_ERZ1034847 | MGnify/ENA primary metagenome ERZ1034847 (study PRJEB33766, sample SAMN09781732) | gut metagenome | biome: gut microbiome | host: Homo sapiens | place: Madagascar | study: EMG produced TPA metagenomics assembly of the PRJNA485056 data... | reverse complement strand
GTGTTTTTTATTGTTTAGAATTTTCTCTTGACTTTTTATATAGAATGTCTCCTTATCAAAAATAGCTATAACTTTTATTTCCGACTTCAAAAAGTTACATTACCCATTTTACCCTAGAAATCACTATTTGACAAGAGATTATTCAACAGTAACCGCTTTTGCCAAGTTACGTGGTTTATCAACGTCAAGACCACGTTGTAGAGAAGCAAAGTAAGCAATGAGTTGTGTTGGAATTACCATTGAAATGCTTGTTAAATATGGATGAACTTGGTTAACAACAATATCATCTCCTGGTTTAGCCAATTCTTCTTCAACGACTGTCAATACATTTGCACCACGCGCAGAAACCTCTTGAATATTACCACGTGTGTGACTAGCAATCGCTTCGCTTGATGAAATCAAAGCAAGAACTGGTGTGCCATCTTCAATCAATGAAATTGTACCGTGTTTTAATTCTCCTGCAGCAAATCCTTCACATTGAATGTAAGAAATTTCTTTTAATTTCAAACTTGCTTCCATCGCAACATAGTAATCATTGCGACGACCAATGTAGAAAGCATTGCGAGTTGTTTTAAGCAGTGCTTCCACTTTTTCAGCAATCATATCTTTTTCTGACAACGTTGCTTCGATAGATTGTGCAACGATAGATAGTTCATGTACCAAGTCAAACTCAAGCGCTTCTTTTTTGCCGTTTGCTTCACCGACAGCCTTAGCCAAAAAGGCTAAAGCAGCAATTTGTGCTGTGTAAGCTTTAGTTGATGCAACGGCAATTTCAGGACCAGCGTGTAAAAGCATTGTATAAGTTGCTTCACGTGATAACGTTGAGCTAGGAACATTAGTAACTGTCAAACTTGGAATACCCATTTGATTTGCTTTTACCAAAACTTGACGACTGTCAGCCGTTTCACCTGATTGGCTAAGCAAGATAAACATTGGTTTCTTGCTCAAAAGTGGCATATTGTAGCCCCATTCTGAAGCAATTCCAAGCTCAACTGGCGTATCTGTCAATTTTTCAAGCATTGCTTTTGATGCAAAACCAGCATTATAAGAAGTTCCTGCTGCCAAGATATAAATACGATCAGCCTCTTGTACTGTCTTAACAATATCAGGATCAACAACCATATTTCCTTCGCTATCTGAGTAATTATTAATCAATTTACGCATAACAGTTGGTTGTTCGTCGATTTCTTTCAACATATAATAAGGGTAAGTTCCTTTACCAATATCTGACAAATCAAGCTCAGCTGTGTATGATTCGCGTTCAATTTCATTACCTTCGTAATCAGTAACTGTCGCAGAATCTTTAGTCAAGACAACCAATTCTTTATCATGGATTTCCATAAATTCACTTGTTTCACGAATCATTGCCATCGCATCCGAACATACCATGTTGTAACCATCACCTAAACCAATCAAAAGCGGGGATTTATTTTTAGCAACATAAATCGTATCTGCATCTTCTGAATCAACAAGAGCAAAAGCGTATGAACCTTCGATGATAGTCAAAGCTTTCTTGAAAGCTTCAAGAACTGATAAACCTTCTGAAACGAATTGTCCAACTAAATGAACAACAATTTCTGTATCTGTTTCACCTTTCAAATGATGTTCTGAAAGATATATTTCTTTAATTTGCAAATAGTTTTCAATGACACCATTGTGAACCAAGACAAAACGTCCTGTTTCTGATGTATGTGGGTGAGCATTTGTCTCTGTTGCTTGACCATGAGTTGCCCAACGTGTGTGACCAATACCTGTATATCCTGCCACATCAATGCCAATTTTAGCACGAAGATCTGAAATGCGTCCAACAGATTTAATCAAACGTCCTTGATCTGTACCATTAGTCACGTAAATTCCAGCAGAATCATAACCACGATATTCGAGCTTTTCAAGACCTTGCATCAAAATGTCTGTTGCATTTTTATTTCCTACAACACCAACAATACCACACATAATTCTCACCTTTAACAAGACTTTACTTGCTAATTCTTTCTTATTTTTTAAATTGGTATAGTCTAATAAAGACTCCCTGAAACACAACAATATCAGTATATAACTTTAATTTTATATTGTCAATAATTAAATTGGTATAGTTTTATATATACCAATTATCGATTGGTATATCTCATAAAAAACAGAGCAGCTACTGCTACTCTGTTGTGATGAAACCAAATTTACTCAGTGGTAATAGTTTAAACGTAACGACACCGCGTATCTGACTTTCTTTAATCAGACCAAACGTACGACTATCATTTGTATTCTGACGGTCATCGTTTAATACCAGATAATTTCCCTTAGGCACTTCGCTATATTTATTATTCGTGATAGTATTAACGGAAAAATCAGATGTAAAGGCTTGTTGATTATCCAATGTCGATAGATATTCAGACTTAATTTGGCTAATGTATGGCTCTTCTTGAACTTCGTTGTCAATATACAGGATATCGTCCATAACTGTCGCACTTTCACCAGCAGTCGCAATAACACGACTAATATAAAAAGTACCATCAACTTCATAAACAATAAAATCTTTGTATTGAGGAGTCCGATTACGATTGACAACTACAACATCCCCATTCGACAAATACGAATTAGCCGCATCCTCATGGACTTTAAATGTTGAAAAAACAAAAATCCTCAGCAAGAATATCGCCAAAATAGCTATCAAAGCTATAATAATATTTCGAATAAAATCGCGCTTTACCATAATTTCTCCTATTCTTTGTTCTATTATATCATTTTTCATTGTATAAAAAAAGTAGGTCATTTAATCCCAAAATCAAGAAAAAACCGCTAACACGTAAACATAACAGCCTATATAGAGTAAGTGAAATAATTTAGAAAAAAGAGAAATTTCCAGATTAGATTGGAAAGATATGGATACTTACTTTCAAAATCAAATAGACTTCAATACAAAGAAAGATTTTGCGCCCCACAAACAAAATGAAAGACAAAGTTGTTGATGTAATAGATGAATTATGTCTGTAGTATGCCCCAAAAATACCCCACAACATAAAAAAAGCCCTATCACACAGGCTATAAAGCTTGATATGATAGGTTTTTTCATTATTAAATTATTTTACAGTGCGGATACGCATTGTGTTTGTACCACCTGAACCCACTGGAACACCAGCGACGATAACAATGTTATCACCTGATTGAACTAATCCTGATTCAAGGGCAGCTTTTTCAGCAACTTCAAACATGTCATCAGTTGATGCAGGTTTTTCAGTTACAACTGGAATAACACCCCAGTTAATCATAAGTGATTTTTGAGTTTTTTCGTCAAATGTTACAGCCAAGATGTCAGCATCTGGACGGTATTTAGAGATAAGACGAGCAGTGTTACCAGATTCAGTAAGAGCTACGACAAGTTTAATATCCATTGAGCTTGTTGCATCTTTAACTGCTGAAGCCACAACTTCTGTTTTAGAAGTACGAGCGAATGATGTTGAATCAAGACGTCCGTATTCGTTAAGAAGAGTTTGAGCGTTTTTATCGATTGTAGCCATTGCACGAACAGCTTCAACTGGGTATTTACCATTTGCAGATTCACCTGAAAGCATAGTTGCATCAGTACCATCGATAACAGCGTTGAATACGTCAGATACTTCAGAACGAGTAGCACGTGGTTTGTCAGTCATTGATTCAAGCATGTTAGTTGCTGTGATAACTGCTTTACCAGCTGCATTAACTTTAGTGATAATCATTTTTTGGTAAACTGGAACCATTTCGAATGGTACTTCAATACCCATATCACCACGAGCAATCATGATACCGTCAGCGGCTTCGATGATTTCATCAATGTTGTCAATACCTTGTTGGTTTTCGATTTTAGCAAACAAACGAACGTGTCCGTTACCAGTTTCTTCACAGATAGCACGGACTTCGTTAACGTCTTTTGCAGTACGTACGAATGAGATAGCGATAAAGTTAAGACCTTGTTCAAGACCGAAACGGATATCAGCGTTGTCACGATCAGCAAGAGCTGGGAATGGGATTTTAGTGTAAGGAATGTTTACACCTTTTTGTTTAGCGATGATACCATCGTTTTCAACTTCAACTTCGAATTCACGAGTTGCATCATCTTTAGCAATAACACGAAGACCAAGTTTGCCATCATCAACAAGAACTTGTTTATCAACTTCAACATCATCGTAGATGTCAAGAGCGCCAGCAACGTTCAATGCGATAACTTCACGAGTTGATTTGATTCCTTGTTTAGTAGCAACACGGATTTTTTCACCAGTTTTGTATGAATATTCTTTAGCGTCACCTTCAAAAAGTTCAGTACGGATTTCTGGACCTTTAGTGTCAAGAAGGAAACCAACTTTTTGACCAGCAATTTCTTCTGCACGACGTACAGTTGCCATACGTTCACCTTGTTCTGCGTGGTCACCGTGTGAGAAGTTGAAACGGAAGACGTTTGCACCTTCTTTAATCAATTCAGCGATTTTTTGAGCTGATGCTTCAACATCAAGTCTTTCGCCCCAATATCCATCTTCACCGAATTTTTTACCACCGCGGAGTTCTACCGCAGGACCAAGTGTTGCAACGATTTTTACGCGTTTATTCATGATAATATGAAACTCCCTTTATTTTTCATCGATTTAACGACTTTCAATAACAATAATAATTTTTAATCTATAAATACAATACTATAAGTGAGCAATGTCACGGTTTAATTTAGCAAAGTCAAGGCGTGCTTTGTGAGGCATGTTAACAATAATGCTTCCATCTTCTGCCAATGAGAACAATGCACCTTCTTCTTTTGTTCCAAGGATTGGGCTTTCTACCAATTCTTCGTTGTGGATACCAATAGCAAGTCCACCACGTCCTTCAAGAAGAAGTTCAACGGCGTGTGCACCCATCCAAGAAGCAAGAACACGATCACGAGGTGATGGAGCACCACCACGAAGGATGTGACCAAGGTTTGTAGCACGAAGATCGCTAGTATCTCCAGCTTCTTTCATCAATTCAGCAAATTTTTCGGCATGCATAACACCTTCAGCAAGAACGATAAGGTGACGTTCTTTACCTTTGTTTTCATAACCATCTTTAACTTTTGCAACAACGTCTTTGATGTCGTATTCTTCTTCAGGAATGATGATTTGGTCAGCACCTGCAGCAATACCAGACCAAAGAGCGATATCACCAGCGTTACGTCCCATTACTTCAACAACAAATGTACGTTTGTGACTATAAGATGTATCACGGATTTTGTCAAGAGCTTCCATAGCTGTGTTTACAGCTGTATCAAACCCAATAGTGTAATCTGTACCAGCGATATCGTTATCGATTGTACCTGGGATACCAACTGCTGGGAATCCGTGTTCTGTCAAGCGCATAGCACCGTGATAAGAACCGTCACCACCGATAACAACGACACCTTCGATACCGTGTTTTTTAAGTTGTTCGATACCAGCAAGTTGTCCTTCAAGAGTTGCAAACTCAGGGTAACGAGCTGATTGAAGGAAAGTACCACCACGTGACAAAATGTTTGAAACACTTTGAGCATCCAATGGGAAAATGTCGCCATCGACCATACCAGCATAACCGCGGTTGATTCCGAAAACTTCCATTCCTTCTTTAATTGCTTTACGAACAACTGAACGAACAGCAGCATTCATACCAGGAGCGTCGCCGCCACTAGTTAAAACAGCAATACGTTTCATTTTGCTAATACTCCTTTTATTAATCTAACGTTCTTATTATAGCACATTACTTTGTAAAAAGCTTCACTTTATTTGATTTTTACTTAATTTTTATTGATAAATCGTTTTCAAAGTATAACTTGATAGCGCTTCAATAAGCTCAGTTGTCCTTTGAACCAAATGTCTTTGACTTTGCAATGTTTGCTTACTATCTTGATAGTGTAAAATCACTGGAATGTTTCCTGGATATTGTGATAATATCTCAGAAATTTCATTATCGTGGAGATGATTTGGAAGTAAGAGCCATAATCGTTCACTGCTTGCTTCTTGAATATGATTTAAAATCATCTGCAAGCGGTTGTTTCGATTCTGAATTTTTCCAGTAAGGTAATAAAATCTTCCTTCTTGAAGCTCATCTTTGAAACGCGCAAAGGTTTCTGGGAACAAGGTAACATCGAATTTTTTCTGAGCATCTGTAACACTCAAAAATGCCATTTGCTCACCTTTTGTTTTTGTCCTGATGACACGAATCTGATTAAGTTCTACCAAAATAGTTGCTTCGGTATTTTCTTGCAAATCTGCTAACGCTGTAAAATCTTTTGTGGATTGCCTTGCGATTTCTAAAAGCGGATGTGGGCTAATTCCTACGCCTAACAAACTCTGCTCTAAGCGGTATTTTTCGGCATTTGAATAATCTTCTGTCTCAATCCAACTATAAGACGTATCCGCAAATAGGCTCCCTAGCTCATTGACAAAGATAAAGAGGGGATCAAGGTTTTCAATGATTTTTCGACGATTTTTATCAAATTGGTCAAAAGCACCAACTTCCACAAGAGGTGTAACCAGCTCTCTCTTTTGATAATTCTCTGGCAATCGTGTTAAGAAATCCTCGACACTGCTAAATGGACGATTTTCAATAATCCAGTAGCATAAATCGCGTGGAACACCACTTAGATTTTTTAAGCCAAGGTAAATCTGCCCATCTGAAATTTTATCGCTGTAAGGAACAGTATTGATATCGATTTTCTTAACTTTAAATTGTGAATCTAGAGCGTCTGTAATATAATCAGCGCTAGAATAATTCAACATAACGTCGTAAAAAACAGCAGGATAATGCGCTTTAAAATAAGCCAGTTGGAAAGCCAAAGCTGAATAAGCAAAAGCGTGGCTTCTATTAAAACCATACCCAGCAAATTTTGCCATACGGCTAAATAAATCCTTTGCCGTTTCAAGTGGACGTCCTAATCGTTGCGCTCCTTCTAAGAAATCACTTTCCATTTTTTGCATATCATCAGCCTTTTTCTTAGACATGGCACGACGTAACAAATCCGCTTTTCCGAGAGTGAAGCCAGCATAAATTTGAGCGATTTGCATAACCTGTTCTTGGTAAAGCATGATGCCATAAGTTGGCTCTAAAATCGGTGCTACCAATGGGTCAATCAAATCCACTTCTTCTTGCCCAAAACGACGTTTGATAAAGTTTTCAGTGTAATCACTAGCACCTGGTCGATTTAAACTAGTCGTTGCAACAATATCTTCAAATTGACGTGGTTGAATACGTTTCAAAAGATTAATTGCTCCAGCTTGTTCAAACTGGAAAATTCCCTTGGTCTTGCCAGCCGCAAATAATTCTAACGTCTTTTTATCCTCTAAATCTATTGATTTAATATCAATAGTGACCCCATAATCTTTAGCAACTTTTTCTTGCATACGTTGGACAAATGTCAAATTACGTAAGCCAAGAAAGTCCATTTTCAAAAGACCATTTGCCTCAACTGCTTGAGCATCATACTGCGTAATCATCATGTCTTCGCCAGCTTTTAACGGAATATGTTCTGTTAAATTATCGTCGCTCATAACAACCCCTGCCGCGTGGATAGAGGTCTGACGTGGATTGCCTTCAATACGTTTTGCAATCGCAAATGCTTTTTGATATTCAATTTTAGAATTAATAATCTGACGGAAAGAAAGATTTTTCTCGTAAACCGACGTTAAAGTATCTCTGAAACTGATTTTTTTCGTGATATTTGTCAATTCATGCTCAGGAGCCCCAAACCGTTTAAAAACATCACGAATGGCTTGTTTTGCTCCAAAGGTTGAAAACGTCACAATCTGCGCTGAATGCAAACTCCCGTAACGATTACGCACATAATGAAGAAACTCGCTACGATACACATCTGGTAGGTCAATATCAATATCTGGCATGCTGTAACGTTCTTCATTCAAGAAACGTTCAAAAAGTAGGTTATTTTTGACTGGGTCAATTCCTGTAATATCAAGGGCATAAGAAACCAAGCTTCCCGCAGCTGAACCACGTCCCATTCCCATATAATAACCGCGACTTCGACCAAAACGTAACAAGTCCCAGACAATTAAGAAATAATCATCAAAGCCCATTTTATGGATAACTGATAGTTCTTTTTTTAAACGCTCTTGATAAGCTGGCAGCCACAATTTTTTAGCTCGCAATCCCGCTTCTGTTCGTTCAATCAATTCTTCCTGTGCTGGCTTTTGACGATTAAATCTTGGCAATTTTAAATCTGTGTCAAACTCATAATGAATGTTTGATATGAGCTTTTCCTGATTTTCTAACGCTTGCGGAAATGTCTCTCTAAACGCTTGTGTCAAAATATCACAAGCTAACAGATTTTGTCCTTGAGATGCAGGCGGAGCATCTTTTAAGCTAATATTATCACGAATAGCGTGTAGCATGTGAAGAGTTTCCACCTCATTAGTTTCAAAATAACGAACCGTATAAAGCGGAAAAATCGGCTTTTCATATGCTTTTTGGGGCGAATTAACACCAACCCCAGTGTAGTAATCAAAAGGAAGCGACAATGTCTCTAATTCCTCGAAATAAGGTACTACTATGGCTACACCAGTCAAATAATCAGAGAGTTCGTCTAACTGAATGTCTGAAGACATCTGTTTACTCGAAATCTTCATCAAATTTTTATAACCAGTTGTATCTTGCGCAAGTAGGTAGAGTTTTAACGATAGTGTCCCCTCAACGGCAAAAGATAACTCTAACCCAACAACAGGCTGCAAGGATTGTTTTTTAGCCTCTTCAATAAAATGAAAGGCTGCATAAAGATTATCCTTGTCCATAATTCCAATTGTTTGATAGCCTAAAGATTTAGCCGCTTTAACATACCCCTCTAAGTCAATCAAGCTATCCATAAAAGAATAGACAGTTTTCGTGTCTAACTGGGCAAACATAAAAAACGCTCCTTTCGTTAAAATACTTAGTTCTATTATACACTAAAATAGTATTAAATTTAGTTTTTAATATAAATAGGAAATAAAGATGACAGTTTCCTTGACTTTTCAAACTTATTTCTGTACCATTTATGTAGTACAGGGCTTCTTTGAAAATTAAATAGAAAGGGGTATCGTATGTCCTGGAAATTTGATGAAAAATCACCCATTTACGTTCAAATCGCACAGCATATCAAAATGCAGATTATCAGTCAAAAAATTAAAAGCGGCGACCAACTCCCAACTGTCCGTGAACTTGCCGAAGAAGCTGGTGTTAATCCCAACACCATGCAACGTGCCTTTTCAGAATTAGAACGTGAAGGTATGGTTTACTCTCAACGAACATCTGGGCGTTTTGTAACAGAAGATACCGTCCTTATCATGCAAAAACGTCGCGAAGTTGCCGAAGCTGAACTCCAATCATTTGTTAACAATATGCAAAAAATGGGGTTCCAAATCGATGACATCGTTTCTGTATTAGAATCTTATATCAAGGAGAAAAATTAGGATGACACAACTGCTCCAACTGCATCACGTTACCAAAAAATACAAAAAACATGTGGCTATCGATGATGTTACACTCAGCCTTCCTGCTGGTAAAATTATTGGTTTACTCGGTCCAAACGCGGTAGTGGTAAAACAACACTCATAAAATTAATGAATGGACTTCTTCACCCAACCACTGGCGATATTGTCATTGACAGTTATCGCCCTTCTGTGGAAACAAAGAAAATCGTTTCATATCTACCTGACACGTCTTATTTGCGAGAAAATATGAAAATCAAGGATGCTTTGACATTATTCGAGGACTTCTATAATGATTTCTCACGTGAAAAAGCTGAGCATCTTTTAGAAGACTTAGATCTCAATCCTGATGAGCAACTCAAAAATTTATCTAAAGGAAATAAAGAAAAAGTCCAACTCATTCTAGTCATAAGCCACCAAGCTAAGCTATACATTCTTGACGAACCAATTGGTGGTGTTGATCCAGCAGATCGAGAATACATCCTACGCACAATTATTAATAATTATCGTGAAGATGCTTCGGTGATTATCTCAACACATCTAATTGCTGAAATCGAACCAATCCTTGATGAAATCGTTTTTCTCAAAGAAGGAAAAGTTATTTTACAAGGAAATACCGATGATATTCGTGAAGAATATGGTAAATCAATCGACTCACTCTTTCGTGAAAAATATAAAGCTTAGGGGGAAATTATGTTTTCAAAACTTTTAAAATCGGAATATTTTCAATGGACCTTCCTTACTTTGCATCTCTCTTTACACCGACTGGATGGTTAATTATTTTAATTATTTTAATTCGTTTCATTCTATCAAGTCTTTCGGGTATTTTAATGATTTATCTTTCTATTGCTGTTGGACAATTATTTACGGATAAGCGCGCGCTCATGAGCTTTGTTGCTTACTTCGCTATTGCTATTATTTTATCTGAAACGATTAGTGGTCAACTTATAAGAGACACATTTGATATTAGTATTAATCTTTTTACTTATTCTGGGATTGAATGTCTTATTGAGGGAATTGTATTTTACTTTGCAACTAACTATCTATTGAAAAACAAGCTAAATATTCAGTAGAAACATCAGCCAAGCTGATGTTTTTTCTATTGTACAACAATCCGTTTCAAATCACATAGTTTTTTCAACACCAAGGAAGCTAAAACAAGACTCTCAAAAACACAAACTAGGCAAAACAGAAAAATAAAAAAGCGTTGATATATCAACGCTTTGGAAAACTTTACTAAACTATGAAAAGCCTTGATGGAGCCGGTGGGAGTCGAACCCACGTCCAAACACCTGCCAATACATTTGTCTACAACCATAGGTTATGTTTTTTAATTTAACTTAATCTCGATACATAACTCAAACCTAGATGAAGCGAGTCTATTAATCTCTTTTTGGTCAGCTAGACAATAACCAAACGTAGCTTGTTAATCAATGAAACCTCTAGCAAAACACAAGCAATTCTGTAGAGATCACGCGAGCTGGTTTTTAGGCAGCTACAGCGTAAGAATTTGTATTTTTTGCAGTTATATTTAACTGGCAATTTTACATCTGCCGATGAGTCGCAAAATGTACCTCATAATGCCTGTCGAATCCGTAACGACCCCAGATATTATAAAAGTGGAAAACCACTCTGACTATTATAACAGATAAAGTTTAAAATAGCAAAAAAACATCACTTATGATATGATAACATTATGAAAACGAAAATATCTAAGCGCTATGTGTTGTTTCAGCGACTAATCCAGTTTTTAGGAATTTTAGCCTTGATTGGTACTTTAGCTTTAGTGGTTTGGTTTTACCAATTAGGGATTTTGAATGATAGCAACGCCTTGAAAGATTTTGTCCAACGTCACCAATTCTGGGGACCATTAATTTTTGTTTTGGTTCAAATTTTTCAAGTTGTTTTCCCAGTTATCCCTGGTGGTGTAACAACCATAGCTGGCTCCCTTATTTTCGGTCCTTGGCTCGGTTTTTTGTACAATTATCTTGGAATTATCATTGGAAGTATTATCCTCTTCTTGCTCGTCCGTATCTACGGAAGAAAATTTATTTTGCTATTTGTAAACGAAAAAACTTTTTACAAATACGAAGCAAGACTTGAAACAAAGAGATTTGAGACATTTTTTATCCTTTGTATGTTGTCACCGATATCTCCTGCTGATGTATTGGTGATGATTACTGGACTGACACGTATTTCTCTACGACGTTTTATTCTAATTATCATGCTCGCAAAACCGATTTCTATTATTTCATATAGCTATATTTGGATTTTTGGTGGTGACCTTATCAAAATGATTTTGCATTAAATTCAAGGTTAGGGTGATTTGATTTACCCTATTTTTATTTCTAAATCATCTTCGTATTACTTTTACTGACATGATGAAACTCACCATATTTACATGAAATTTTCATGTAAACGTTTCAAGAACCTTGAAAAAATCCTACATAGTAGTAGACTTATAACGAAGGAGTTTACTAATGAAGTTATACGTTCAATTTATGATTATTCTGGCCTTTTCGTTTATTGGAGAGGCAATTTCAAATTTGTTGCATTTACCCATCCCTGGTAGCATTATTGGGCTAGTGCTACTTTTTCTTGCGCTCGAATTTAAAATTATCCGCCTTAGACACATTGACGTTGTCGGAAATTTTTTATTGAATAATATGACCATTCTTTTTTTGCCTGCAGCTGTTGGGATTATGGAAAAATTTAACGATATTAAGGATTACCTGCTCCCTATTACTATCATTATTTTAGGTGCGATCTTCCTAAATGTTGCCGTTATCGGTTTTGTTGTGCAATTTATCAAAAAACGTTTTGAAGGAGATTACGTTGATAAAGGAGTCCGTCATGAATGAGGTTATCACAAATCCAATCTTTGGTATAATGGTGTCAATCCTTGCTTATTTAATGGGAATGTTAATTTTTAGACGTTTTCCGCATCCAATTACAACACCACTACTTCTAGCTACTTTTTTTATTATCGCCTTTCTAAAAATAAGTAACATTTCGTATGCCGACTATTACGTTGGAGGAAGCTACCTAAATACGCTTATCGTTCCTTCGACTGTCGCACTTGGAATACCGCTTTATCGCTCATTTCACCTAATGAAACATCACATCAGAAGCATTCTGTCAGGTATTTTAATCGCTTGTATTGTTAACACTACATTTACAGCACTTATCGCTAAAACTTTTGGAATTAAATACCTCTTAGCTATTTCTTTATTTCCCAAATCTGTAACAACTGCTATGGCAGTTGGAATTACCGACAAAATGGGCGGAATTACAACAGTTACCCTTGTCGTTGTTGTCATTACTGGAATTTTAACTAGCGTTCTTGGTCCAGTTTTTCTAAAACTTTTAAAAATTGATGATCCAGTAGCGATTGGATTAAGTCTTGGTGGTACAGGACACGCTATCGGAACAGGGACAGCCTTAAAATATGGTCATGTCGAAGGCGCAATGGCTGGTCTCGCGATTGGCGTAACAGGAATCGTATATGTTATTATTAGCCCAATTGTTGCTCAAATTATTCTGAAATAACACTAGTATAAGAACCAAGTCTGAGAAATCATCTCAGACTTTTTTACTATGTAGAAACTCAAGCTATAAATCTAGCAAGAAAACAATAGCTACTCAAAAATCCTAGCCAATTCATGCATAAAAACCGCAGTAACAATTCAATCTTTCCAAGGAAGATTCCCTAATTTTCGTTCCCCAAAATTATGAGTCAAGTTAATTCAAAACATAACAAACTTTTTAATTTATAGCATCTGTACTCTAATAGTTTTTTAAGGTATTGTACCAAATAGCAAACATTATCTTAGATATTTAGGCAAAAAAGATCTGCAAATACCTTGATTTTTTTATTTAGGAATGTCCTTAAGTGACTCTAAAGCTCTTCAAAATGAATACGTTTCTTATACTTCAAAAAGCCTTGAAATCAAGGCTTTTTAGGTAGATTATAACTCTCCACCCTAAGGGAATCGAACCCCTATTTCAAGAACCGGAATCTTGCGTGATATCCATTACACTAAGAGTGGCAACTTATTACATTATACCACATCAAAGTAAAAAGAAAAGACCTGTTAAACAAGTCTTTTCCAATTTATTATTATAATTCAATATCGCCAAACAAGTCAGCCATTGAGAATCCAGTTTGAGTTTCTGGAAGTTCGTAATCACGTTTAGCTTCACGTTTTGGACGACGTGGACGAGATTGACGTTTTTCTTCATTTTCAGCTTGTGCTGGACGTTCTTCAAGAGCTTTGATAGAAAGTGATACACGTTCTGCAGCAGCGTTAACATCAAGAACTTTAACGTTAACTTCTTGACCTACTGAAAGGACATCTTTTGGATTTTCAACACGTTTGTGTGAAATTTGTGAGATGTGAACAAGTCCATCAATACCAGGTAATACTTCAACGAAAGCACCGAAGTCAGTCAAACGTTTAACTTTACCTTCAACAACATCACCAGCAGCAAGTTTTTGTTCTACACCATCCCAAGGTCTAGGTGTTGTAGCTTTAAGTGAAAGTGATACACGACCTGCTTCTTCGTCAATTGAAAGCACTTTAACTTCAACTTCTTCACCAACAGAAACAACCGATTTAGGTGATACGTTACGTTCGTGAGACAATTCAGTCACGTGAACAAGTCCGTCAACACCACCAAGGTCGATGAAAGCACCAAAGCTTGTCAAACGAGCAACTTTACCTTTAACGATTGTGCCTTCTTCAAGTTTAGAGAAGACTTCTTTACGAGCTGCAGCAGCTTTTTCTTCAACAACTTCACGACGTGAAAGAATGAAGCGGTTTTCAGCTGGAACAACTTCTTTAATTTTAGCTTCAAACTCTTGACCAACAAATTTTTCAGTGTTACGTACAAAACGAGTATCAATCATTGAAGCTGGAATGAATCCGCGAAGTCCTTCAAATTCAACTGAAAGACCACCTTTAACAGCACGTGTACCTTTAACAGTAACAACTTCACCTTCACGACCAACAAGTTTATCCCAAGCTTTGCGAGCTTCCAAGCGTTTTTTAGAGACAAGGAAAGTAACTGTATCAGTCTCTTTACCTACAACTTGACGAAGAACAAGAACTTCAACTGTGTCGCCAGTTTTAACAAAGTCATTGATGTCAGCATCACGATCGTTAGTCAATTCACGAAGTGTAAGAACACCTTCAACACCCGTTCCTTCGATAACAACGTTTGCTTGATCATTATCAACAGTTAAAACTTCCGCAGTGACTACATCACCAGGGTTTACTTCGCTAACACTGTTTAGCAAATCTTCAAATTCATTCATTCTAAAAAATCCTCCAACAAAAGCTAGCTAATGCTAACTTTTGACAACAATAATATTTCTCAAGGTAACCCGCAACGACAACAACTTTTATCTTTGACGGTGTCAAGCCGAAACTTGATACCTTTGACTGGGGTAGCTGGATTCGAACCAACGCATGAGGGAGTCAAAGTCCCTTGCCTTACCGCTTGGCTATACCCCAAAAACAATGTACAATCTAAGACTGCTCTTAGAATGGAAGGGGAGGGATTCGAACCCCCGAACCCGAAGGAGCGGATTTACAGTCCGCCGCGTTTAGCCTCTTCGCTACCCTTCCATTACAACAAAAACTATTCTAACATAGTTTCTGTTCTCTTGCAAGTACTTTTCGGCTGTTTTAGCGATTAAGATTGTAATTTTCAATAATACTTTCAATCGTTTGTTCTAATGTCTTGAAGAATGCTTCGACTTCTCCACTCTTGACAATTGCAAATTTATCGTCTAGTTCAGCGATTTCACCAATGATTTTTTTACCAGCTGTCAAAGTGTAGCCTTTGACTTTGGCGTTATTGATTTCAACCTTAGCATCAGCTAGTTGAATTTCGATTTTCTTATCTTTTTTGCTCATTCTTTCACCTCGCTTTACCCATTTTACATGAAAACGAAAAAGCTTGCAAGAGCAAGCTTTCATTTTTTAGTTAACTTTGTAAATCCAACCTTCTGGAGCTTCAATATCACCAAACTGGATACCAACAAGTTCGTCATAAAGTCTACGGGTTACAGGACCTACTTCTGTTTCGCTATAAAAGACATGGAAGTCATCTCCGTGTTGAACACCACCGATTGGTGAAATAACGGCTGCTGTACCACAAGCACCAGCTTCAACGAATTTGTCTAATTCATCAAGTTTTACGTCACCTTGGATAGCTTTCATACCAAAGCGGTGCTCTGCCAAGTAAAGAAGCGAATATTTTGTGATGGATGGCAAAATAGATGGGCTAAGTGGTGTGATAAATTCATTATCCGCTGTAATACCGAAGAAGTTTGCTGAACCGACTTCTTCAATTTTGGTATGAGTAGCTGGGTCAAGATAAATAACGTCAGAGAATTTGCGGTCGTGCGCCACTTTCCCTGGAAGAAGGCTTGCTGCGTAGTTACCACCAACTTTTGCGGCACCTGTACCATTTGGTGCAGCACGGTCATATTCATCTTGAATCAAGAAGTTTGTTGGCACCAAGCCACCTTTGAAGTAATTTCCAACTGGCATGGCAAAAATAGTGAAAATGTATTCATCAGCTGGGTGAACACCAATAACATCACCAACACCAATCAAAAGAGGACGTAGATAAAGAGTTGCACCTGTACCATATGGTGGGACGAATTCTTCATTGGCGCGCACAACTTGCTTAGCGGCATCAATGAATTTTTTAGTTGGCACTTGTGGCATAAGAAGGCGGTCTGCTGTGCGTTGAAAACGTTCTGCATTCATATTTGGGCGGAATAATTGAACAGAGCCATCTTTTGTTCGGTAAGCTTTCAAGCCTTCAAACGCTTGTTGACCATAATGTAAAGCTGGAGACGCTTCTGAAATATGAAGCGTTGCATCTTCTGTTAATTGTCCGTCATCCCATTTACCGTCTTTGTAATATGAAATATAGCGAAATGGTAATTTATGATAGGCAAATCCTAGGTTTTCCCAATCTAAATCTACTGTCATGTTAAATCCTCTTTCTTTGTTTTTATCTTATTCTACGCTTTTTAAATCTTTTTTTAAGTAGTTTTT
>ERZ1034847.498-NODE-498-length-16603-cov-4.620438_pt1 | contig 16603 bp, 12 predicted proteins | sample MGYA00520633_ERZ1034847 | MGnify/ENA primary metagenome ERZ1034847 (study PRJEB33766, sample SAMN09781732) | gut metagenome | biome: gut microbiome | host: Homo sapiens | place: Madagascar | study: EMG produced TPA metagenomics assembly of the PRJNA485056 data set... | reverse complement strand
GATTTACAGGCATTCACCAAGACTATGATCTCATCGGGTTCATCAGAAGATGGGATGTCCGGAATTTCAGGCCTGAGGATAACCTGCGCGATTCCGAATTTGCAGGCGGTCTGTCATTGAGGGACAGAGTGATCCGCAGATGCTTCATAAACAGGAATGTCAAGCTGGAAGATGTCAAGGATGCCTTCAAAGACTGCTTGGGACTAAGTGCAGAGGAAATTGCGGAATTGCTTTCCCGTTCATATTCATACATTCTGTATAAAGACTCCGTTGAAGACAAGGATATTCCTAAATTCTTCACCGACGCACAGGAATATGTCAACAGAATCTATGGTTCTGCCCCGGTACGTAATCAATATCACTCAAAGATTCTGGAATCTGTCCTCTGGGAGATCGAAAGTGACAGGATCGGATGGTTTAAGGATTTTTTTGAAAGATGGGGATTCGGAGACAGTTTTGAGGAGAATGATTGGAAGAAATCCGAAAACAAAGACGGCATCAAGATGGCATCACTTGCGGAAAGAGCCCTAAGCAAATATGCGGATGCGTTAGAGAGCGTCCGAACCGAGGAATATTCACAACAGTTCAAATCATTACTTGCCATTGCCGCTGAAAGGTTATCTGACAATGAAGGAGTTCTGAGGCGTATGGCCAAAATTCACCATAAGGAGGGAAATTCTGACAAAGCGCGGGAGATAACGGTCAATCTGATCAAGACACACACGGGAAAATATTATTTCTGGTCCGACCTTGCGACATATCTTGACCCATCGGACGAGGTCTTGATAACGGCCTGCTACGCAAAAGCGATCCTGACTTGCAACGATGAAAAATACATCGGGAAAGTGCATCTCAATCTTGGACGCAACCTGCTAAAAAGAGGAATGTACCGCGAAGCGCTGCTCGAAGCCGAGAAATACAAGAAGACCTGCGATGAGAACGGTTGGCCGGTCAAACGGGATTATGATGAGCTTGTCGCAGCCATCAAACCTGGCACCACGGCGGCCAAAGGGAACTTCGGACTATATCTGAAACTCGAGGTCCCTGCTGATGAATATGTCTATTCAGATCTTCCTAAACACATAATGGTGTATATGGGAAAGATTACGCAAGAGAATAAGGCTACCGGCAAAAAGCGTCATCTGTTCGCCTTGTACGACAATCATAACAACAGATTTCTTCTTAATCCGAATGCATTCGGAATCAACAGCAAGACTGATATCGGAACCTGTTTTGAAGTCCGGTATATGGTTGAGAAGGGGAAGAACAAGATCGTAAGCGCCAAACTGACCGCTCCAACCGAAGTCCTGCACTATCAGCCGGCTGTTGTTCTCAAAGTCACGGCTAACAACAATATCGATACCGTCTTCGCCGACGGGATAAAAGTCAAAATACCTCACACAAGAATAAACATTGCCGGAGAAAATGGTGACAATGTTGAGATAGCTCTAAACAAACACTGTGTCAATGGTGAGACTGTCTATAACTGTGTGGATTTAAGGGTTACGGACAAACCTAACGACTTCACCGATAAGTTTCAGGGAACACTTAAAATCATCAGGAAGAAGGAGAAGACATTCGGTTTTGTCAATGGCATTTACATAGGCGGCCATCTTCTTGAAGGCTTCAGCGACAAAGACTCAGTGTCTGGAACGGCAATCACGGAAGCAGGCCGCACTTATGCGGTATGCCTGAGACATCTTACGTAGCAGAGCACAGCTTAAAAGAACAAGGTGTTCTTGCTGTGGGTTATTATGTCCACATCAAGGTTCTTTCCTATCACCTTCATCATCCGTAGATAGTCTGTCGTGACAGGAAGGACTATTATGCTGTCCTCATTGTCATACACGGCCTGGACCTCAGCCAAGTCCGATTTAATCTTGTTATATGTCGCGACAGGTCTGTCTGCCAGAAATATCGACTTCTGAATACGTGTGCAACCCTCACGTATCAGATATTTCACGACCAATCTCCGAACCTTGTCACTCTCAATGTCATACATTACGAAAAAAAGCATCCTGTCTTTCCTTTTCCGGGCGTTGTCACTTAACCCTAATATGTCCTGTACCCTCTCCTCAAGTGGAGTCAAGGCATCACTATCATCTTTCACGACAACCTTTGGACTGTCATTTATGCCGGAAGCGATCAGCTTCTTCATCTGCTCCACAAACGACAATGGAGGTTTCTTTGCCCTTGGCATTGGTTATCGCTCATTAATGAAGGCCTCGACTGTCTCCGCAAGAAGACTATTCAAAGAATCATCGGTTCCGGTACGAGGAGAAATAACCACCGAGAATCCCCTTTTCCCATAAAACAAATTCACCTCTGCCTTCTTCAAGCCCAATTCAGCCTTGATTTTCTTACCATACTGAATATTCATCACGCTCGTGACCAAAAAGCCGATTTCATTGACATATTCCTTCAGGCTTTCCTCCATATTGTTCAATATGTCAGGCACATAGACATCCTTTTCAATCGTAGCCTTATGAGGCTTCATATTCAACAACTGCCGAATCTGCGCCATAGCGTCATCACCGGGATCCGTAGGAAGTGGATCCTCAGTGACATCGCTCTCGGCCATCAATGCCCGCACATCTTTTTCGGCTTCTTTCTTCTGCCTGAGAAGTTCTGAGGAGTCCACCAAATCAACCACTTTCCCCATCTCGATGGTCTCACAGTACGGGTTAAAATACGCCTCTCGGTCAACGCTCATAAAGCAAGCCCTCGCGACATCACTTGTCTTCGCATCTATAACCTGCTGCAGCCCGTACTGAGAGCTGAAGTCACTGACAAATCTTTTATAGAAGATTGAATATACTCCTGCATCGTAGCATTTATCCTTTAGTTTCATTATCACCTTGAGTCCGTCCTCACCAGGCGATACAAAACAAAGCATTGTCCTTGAATCGGAAGCAATTCTGTTTTTCAGATCTTCAAGGATCAGTCCTTTCGAGCCAATATGGTCTATATCAATCACAAAATATTGCGTATAGGCGAAGTTGTCCGTTTTCCTTAGCGGAGGATTGAATGTGGCGCACACGAAATATGGCAACTGAACCTTAAGCGCGGCATATTGCGACTCATTAAGCTGACGAACAACACGCAGTTGGCGGATACGAGCCTCGAATTCCGGTTTTGGATTTCTTAAAGCATTATACAAGTACTCGGGAGTCACTTTTTTCAGAGGCTCTGTGTTATTTCTCACACTGGTTCCAACGGATATCATAGGCTATGCGTATTTTTTGAATGTCTGAGCAAGATTCTGTGCATAAAGAGAAATTCTTGTCAACCGGCTTCGCTGGTTTCCGCGATCGTCCACAACCTCATCAAGATAGTCGTTGACTGACTGTATGAGCATCCTACGCCCCAATGGTTCCAGCCAATATGACCCGTCAGGGTTAACAGAGTAATGTTCCTCCGAGACAACATTCTGGCAAAGAAGAGAAATAACCACATAATCCACCCAGACACGGAATATCTCTATGACATCGTAAACAAGCACCGGACGGTTATAATCATCGCGGTGCATAACTCCGACATACGGATCTATTCCAGCCTTGATCAGAGCGCCCTCTATCTTTCCATACAATAATCCGTATCCATAATTCAGCATAGCGTTCGCGACATCCATCGCAGGATGCTGTGTTCTTTTCTCAAAGCGATATAGCTCGGGAAGAAAAAGATTGATTGTGTCAAAATATATCTTGGAGGCAACACCCTCCCACCCTCTCAGTGTGGCGGATATATCACTTACGATATCCCCTTCCAGAGCCTTGACTTTTACCCGGTAATCCTCAAGACGATTGATGGACTTGTTGACGCTGGCCTGCAAGAATTTATCCTCAGATGTATTCATCATCAACAACATCGCCTGCTGGTTCTCGATTTTTTTAGAGATCACCCCCTTTATCCAAGCCACAGCCTCATTGCCGAATGTGAATGTGATCTGACCTTTACGGATAGTGGAGACGGATCCATATTTGGGGCTCCATATCCTCCCGATCGGGTTGCCGGACTTGTCCATAAACAACACCTCGATCTCGTTTTCCATCGCAAGCAGAACCGCATCGCTGGAGATCTGCGCTCCACGGCTGATCTGGATAGATTTGATCCCAGCTACCGGTATCCTCTGCTTTCCATCGTGATTAGTTATGACAAATCCTTCATTGTCCCGTGACAACGAAGTTCCGAATGTGTTTAGAACCAGCTCCATAAGTATATTCGTATATTATCTGTGATACCCATCCACATATATATCGTCTATAAGATACATTCTTTTACGGGCACGCGTCATTGCCGTGTAGGTCCACTTGTACGCCTCTTTGAGCGGATTGGCCATAATGTTCCTTGTAAACATCACATACACCTCAGGCCACTCCCCTCCCTGTGCCTTATGGCAAGTCAATGAATATCCAAACACGACCCTGAGGGCATTCAAATATGGATCATTCATCATCTGATCATCAAATTCCGGCGTATGCTGCTTCACTCCCATTTTTCTCATTCTGACAGCAAAATCAATGAATAAAGCCTTTTGTTGGACCGCTCCCAGATTAGTTGACTGTTGAAGCAGCAAATCCTCTATCATAAATAGTTTGTGACGATTCTTAGTAAAAAGTTCCTCAACTTCCACAGTCCTGAATGTCAATCCAGCCCTCTGTTCTGACGAAGGCGAAACCATTATCACACGAACCAGATCACCATTACGCAATGAAGTCAGAAGATTATTCTGAGTCACAAGAAGCAACTCTCCCGGTTTCAAAACACCGGAATATCCCAATGCGGCCCTGAATCTCAATCCATATTCAGTGCATTGCCTGTTTGAACGACATATAAATGCGGCATTCTCATATTTGCCGCCACGGATTTTCTCAACATACTGATTCACCATAGATTCCGGTGAATCCAACAAGACAATATTATTCCGGCCACGGAATGGAAGAGTCCGCCAGCAACACCATTTATTGCCTGCATAAGCACTTGCGTCATCGGGAGCCGCAGCACAAAACTCTCGTACAAGCGCTGATGTCTCTATGATATCGTTATCATCCTCCTGCCGCATTATCTCCGTGAGAGAATATTCCTCTGCCTTTATGTTAAAATTGCGACGAAAATATTCTATGGACAAAGCCGGAGACTCCTTTTGATTGACCGGCGGCAATTGGCAAGGATCGCCAACGAATATATAATGCCCCTTCTTGTCGTAACTTAACAAGTCAGACAAAAGTTTTCCCGTCCCGAATTTCGCCTGTGTGAAGATTTCAGCACTCACGTCAGAAATCATAGATGCTTCATCAATGATGTAAACTTCTATCGGCAAAGCAGTTCTCTGTGACAAACCAAAAGACAGATACAGGAACGCATCCACGTCCAATGGTTTGTTGTCCGGCCCTAAAATCTTATCAAAATCAGTGTTAAACCCCTGATATTTATATATACATTTATGGACCGTAGTGGCATCCTCCCCAGTAATGTTGCTTAAAACTTTTGCCGCACGGCCCGTTGAAGCCAAAAGCCGGAAGGAAATATGCGTCTTCCTGAAATAATCGACAAGATACCGGATCAGTGTTGTCTTCCCCGTCCCGGCGTAACCTTTCAGGATGAAAACAGACGCATCCTTGTTTGAGACAAAGTCCTTAATCCTATTAAAAGCTATGCCCTGTCCCATATTCAATTCAATCTGACCGTTAGCTTTCATATTCCCGGAATCTCACAAACTTAAAGACAGACTCTTTCGTGCCGTCATCATATTCCTTAACACATCTTTCTGTAGTGGACGCTACACACCTAATCCCGGCCGCCTGCAGCCTTTTGACCAATGCGTATGTCAACGTCATCTCACCCATTATGTGCACGGTGGCGTTTTTGCCTGAAATTCTATCTGATATCTGTAAATAGATAGACTTTATCAGAGAATCCATCTCAGACTTGGTCAATTCGGGAGAAACTGGCGGAAAAGGAATCTCTTCCAATATACCATACTCCCGCGCTGCTTCTCTCTGTTCACAAGACCATTGTTCCAAAGGATGATTAGAGACATTTAAGAATATATTAGGAACAACTTCCTTGCGACTATTAATTGAAGGAGCAATCATTTCTTGCTCCATCAGAGCTATACAAGAGTCGATTGTATCTTCAAAATCATCCCGAATTGTCTTCTCCGTCATCTTTCCGATAAAACCTCCGTGGTTTACCTGATTACGTTTTTGAGTCAAACCATTATATACTTCTCTTGTATGCTTGACCCAGTCCATCGAAAATACAGAACGAGTTAATTCTTTGTGTTCAGACAATCCCCTTCCCCACTTAGACTCATCCTGCAACGATTCGGAATTAATGCCAAATACTGAGCTCCAGAAATCTCTATACTTTTTATTACTCTCGTTTTTTTTCTCATTTGTGTATGGATTCAAATCAGAGAATTTGTCGCAAACCACAGTAATAAGCCCTTCCTGACACAAAGTATAACCTTGTTGGACAAGACCATATTTTTTGCACCACCTTAATGCCGAAATTATGTTCCATTTGGACTTTTCAGAACTCAACTCAGAATTATCCACAAATGAGCTAACTTCCTTTTCTATCGATAATAAGACTTGCCTTATCGGCTCTGGCAAAACATTCTTATTAATCAGAATCTGTATAAGTGCTTTTATCTGAGCGGCATCCCCACTTTTCATTATTTCGATGCCACGACAAGTCTCAATCTGTCCTTCGAATCGGATAAGACGACTCCCCAGTTGTTTTACAGTCATTCGGACATCTTTAGCAAAGCCATTAATATTCATCAATACCGCGGCCGCAAAGCTTTTTACACGTCCCATTTCTGTGAATGACATCGCCGTGGATGTCCAGTCTTGAAGAGTTGCCAGAGACATCAGATCCATTATCGGCTTTTCATCGCCTTCCACTTCGAAATTGCCATACGACATATGTGCGATGGAGACATTTTTCAAATATTTAGCGTAGCTACTGAATACCAGAATAAACATTGGCAGATAACGGAAACCGTGTGTGAAATCAAAATACAATTCATCGCCAGCCTCAAGCAATTGGTACACATTATTAAATATGTCCCACATTTCATTCTGATCCTTTCCGTCTTTTATGCCCACGGTTTTCACCTTGCATTTAAGCGAAAGGGACATAATCGCTTTTTCCAAGCCTATATATTTCTTAACCTCTCCATTACGGCATTTCCGTTCATCATTAACCAAACACCAATTCTCTTTTTTAGCCTTTTGAGTCACAAGAATGTACACAACGTCATCCTCCGACCAATCCTGAGCATCGACTTCATTCAATGTCGCTACCTGAATGAACTTCGTTTTGGTTCTGCTGTTGCCGCCAACATATTCACACTCATTATACCAACCTGTCCCTAAAACTGATAAAAAGACTTTTCTACCCATTGTCTTATAATGTTAATGAATTTACGATTTCGTCCATTTTGTCTGGAATGATTTGGAGTACATCCTGTTCACGTTTCTTAGGAGATATGAATGAGATTCTAGATTCAATCGCTTTGTTCTTTAAGTCCGCATTAAGAGGTCTAAAAGTAATTAACACGCTCTTCGATTTGTCACTCCCATACGTTTTTTTTATATAATCCATCTTAAATATTTCGTTTTGAGTCAAGGATCCCGATTTGCACTCGACAAAAACGATAGTATTGCCAATATTCACCAATATATCCACCTCATTTTTAAGGATATTGTACTGCGGATGCACATACGTACTGTTCGTTGTCTTGAATACCACGCTGTGCCATATTTCATACTGCCCATTCGACCAATTTGAGATTGCTTCTGCAACTAAACACTCCCACCAACGGCCTCTGAATAATAATTCTTTCGCATTTGAACTATAAATTGATAGAATTTCTATTCCATCTTTTTCGACCTGCAGCTGCCCATCAATGAACGAATAACTTAAAGAGCGTGTTTGATATGAGTTAGGGATTATTTGATATTGCAAGAAATGGTCACTCAACTCTTTATATTCAGAATAATGACCAATTATGAATGCGCGTATCATTCTTGAAGCTATTATGCTCTCGTATTCATTCGAATTGTCCCACTTTGTATAACTCTTTAGCTCTTGGCCTTGTAACTTAAAAATAGCTTCATTACTCAGGCGACACGATAAATGCTTAGTTTCATATGTGTTAAGGTCAATATACTCTTTTGAATTCGTATAAATAATTGAGGCATTATTATTTATGGCAATGCGGTATGCACCCAAAGCCATAATCTTGGTTCCGCCCGTAATATTATATAAAAACTCGGTATCCTTATCGAACATTGAGTGAATTCGTTCACATTCAGTCATTGTGGATAATATATTATATGCCTCAACTTGTACAAAATGGATTTTGTATCCTTGTGATTTACAATAATTTTCCAAGCTTGCATATACATTCCCATTATGATTTTCTTCAGTTCCAATAACATAAATTTCTGTTACTGAAAAAACTTCTATTGGATAATAAACCGGCAACACTTCCTTTCCGAGAATCGTGATGTAGACTTTCCTTTTCATAATTGAGTATATTACAAATAATGGAGCCTAGCGCCCCATTTTATTGTTACACATTAACAAGATTTTCTGACTTCCTTTTTATAATACCAAAACCTAAGCTAACACCTTTACCAATTCCTATATAATCAGGCAGCAAGACATTTGCCTTAAAACTAACATCAAAAGCCATCATCTTAACCCCCTTGTACTTTTGTAGCCTTGGAGCAGTCATTGAAGTTAGTTTACATTCAATATTTGGCTTAAGTGTCACACCTATACCTTTAGCAAAAGAAAGAATATTCCCAATCAAAATGCGTTCTAAAAAGGAGACTTTTTCTGATACTTCATCAATATTGACATATTCCTTGTAGTTTTCAGAGTTAAGCGGCAGCCATTTTCGAAGATAATATTCAAATGTGCTATCCCACTCCTGTACCAAATATTGATCTGCCTTAATGTCTTTAATGACAAAGGTCTCTTTACGTTCTCCAATTAACAAACAAGCATTATCGGAAGATAAAAACTGTCCAATGATATCCGCACCCTCATCAACAGCAACGATTGCCGCAGATTTGTTTATTCTTTTATATTGAACTTTAGGATAGCGATACATAACAGAATCATCGGTATGATTATGATACAGTTCATTCGCAGCTCCTCGCATCGAGCCTATAACGGCACCACGGAAAAGAGGAACTTCATATTGGGAGATATGGTTATCATATCTTACGACAAGCACACGAGTCTTATGCATCGCAAATCAGTCTTGATGGACAAAGTCAAAAATAATCCTGGTTCTTTCTGTACCACACCATTTAGATACAGTACTCCATATCACCGAGTCTAATGTATTCCATTCCACCTTATCGCGTTCTTTGGTTGCTAAAGCATAAATTCTCTTTAAAGTATGCATCAAATATGTGTCCTGGTCTGATGGCAATTCTGCATTTTTAGACTTTCTTAGCCAATCTTTTACTCGATCCTCAACATTCTTAAAGACTTTTACCTTATATTCACCTTTGAGATTGAGTTCATCCAAAACTTTTAGACCATAAGCAATTTTTTCTTGCCGATCTTTTTCATCTTTTTGTTTTGATTGATCAATCAATTGTTTACGCTCAATATCTTTTATAATATCATTGATTATATTTTCAATTTCAGAAGTCTGCTTTATTGAAAAAGCATCTTTGTAGAATGATAAAGCCTCGCTGTAATTGCCTTCTATGTATGAATCCTTCGCTTTAAATAGCAGAGCATCATATCTTTCGTTATTTATTCGTATTTCTTCCTGCTTTCTTTCGGCCTCTTCACGGATTTGCTTTTCCTTTTCTATCATCGAAATAGCCTGCTGGCGTTCTGCGTCTTTTTTACAGTTGTAAGCAGTTATCTGTTCATCAGTAGCCAAATACATCTTGACAAACCCCATTAATGAAAAATCATTCCCATCAATAGCAATCTTTCTTGATTTACTTGATTTTCTTCCATCTAATAATCCCCGTGAAACAGCTCCTCTAGTTTCAACGCCGTTGATGGAATAATCATCGAATTGCCAATCTCCTGTTATGGAATGAAATCCGGATCCAACAGACATCTTAAATATACAATATGAATTGTCCTCAGGAATCTGCTTAATCAATCGTTCAATGCAACTCAAGATTCTGATTGAATATTGCTCACGATCTTGATATTTGTCAAAAAAATAACGTTCTTTTATCAAATAGTTCCTTGTATGTTCATTAATACGTGCAAAAAGTCTTTCGATTGACAGAACATCTTTTTTTTTCTCATAATGATTATGGTACTGTCTACCAATGCTTTCAAACATTGCATCAGACAACATAAGACTTCCAAAACCAATCTCATTCGGAGGCAATGATTCATATATTGTATTAAAGCCATAGCCACGAAATGTTCCTGTCTCTCTACGTCCGTTTTTCCAGCCTCCAATCCACCTGCCACCAGTTCCTATGAGGTTGAATATTTTGGTGTTATATAATTTAGTCTTTTCAAATTCAATATCCGAGAACTTAACGAATCTCATAAAATCATTCCCATCATTAGGATTTCCGAACACACGGCGTTCCTCATCCTCATTTTGATCCTTGAAGTATTCAAATAGAATTGACCTTATGGCTCCCTTAAGAGAACTACCCGGCACTATTGGTTTTCCAGAAAGTTCATTTTTGATAAAGGCTTTTATATCATTGTCAGTTTGAACAGGCAAATCCATAGGATTACCGTCACACACATCAGACAATCTATTTCCAACAAGATTTATTATGCTATCAGAATCTTTATTGGCAAAATATGTACATAACAAATTGAGGTCAAACCCGGCTTTCTTTATTTTGGCCAAATTTATTTTGTATAGATTATTATTCTTAACTACATAATCCATACCCTTAACCCAATCTTTTTCGGTTCCGGCACCAATGGATAACGGAGTCAAAACCTCAAGAGCGATATTATATTTATCATTAATACCCGGCATAGTTGTCAAAGCTTAACAGGAATGAATATTGATCGTCCGCAACGCCATATCGGATGTGATAGCCTTTCAAGACCTTTGGATTCCACGATGTCATCTGAGATGCTGGGGCGAAGGTTGACTATTTTCCCAAAACACTCAGGAGCAGATATTTTCAAATCAAAGACTGAGGCCGGTGTAAACGCATAGATCACATTCTTACGGATTGTATTATAAGGAGCATCCGTAATCCAACCTCCACGCCTGACAAAGTCGTAGGCAACCTTGTCACTCTGTATCATATCCTTCAATAGCTCTTGATTCTCCGGAATAAACATTGATAACGACATCACACTGTCACTAACTTCCGGAATGCTTAACTCAATTGTCGACGATTCATATTCAAAATAGCCATTCCCCACATTTCGATCGGTCCCAATGCCCTCATACTGAAGAAGCCTCAACCCTTCCTCAAATAAAGTCGAGTTTCCTTCTATGATAAAGAACAATCCAGAATAATCCTTAAAGTATATTCTATCCATATAAAAAGGAATAGCATACTCTTTCCCTAAACGAGAAACCGTTACACGTGGTGACACCTGCGATGATATGAAATTGTCCGCTATAACTTTATCAGTCAAATAATCTCTTTTTATTGCATCTATATCTTTTTCATCCTCGAACAGAGATTCACCGTTTATCGTTCTCTTGAAATAATCAAGATCCATCCAAACAACTTTCTTGACTTTCTTGGCATTAGTAATATCATTCAATCTCGGTAGTGAATGTTTTAACGGCTTCGGGAAAAAGTAAACAGCTTCCGTATCTTTTCTCTCTTGATAAAACGGAAACAATGAACTAATTGTGCATCCTAAATCTCCGCCATCAGGGATATTCTCACCTAACTTGGCCAAACAAGAAGTAACGGCAGCGTACATTGTGTCAGACTGAATTGTTTTCAGGCTCACTCCGTAATCACTACGATTATCACCTATATGGAGCGGAGAAGTAAAATGTAACTTATAAATAGTTGCTTTTACGGTTTTCATAACAGGATATCAGTATAAACCCTTTTTGAAAAACGAATCTGACCATATCCTCTAGATCCATTTCCTCCTAAATAATCGTTTTCCAAAGCTGAGATCCCTTGCTCAAGGAGTTCCTTCATAGAATTCTCATTGTCATCCTCCCATATGTTCATAATAAATTCTATATCAAATGATACCCCCGCCGGGATTCGCTCAGTTTGACGAGGATTTGCCGCTTTGCCAGAGAGTCTATCAATAGAATTTTCATATTTATTCTCTGTATATGGCATATCCAAACTACTTTGAGCATCAGTGAGCAGATCCAAAGATTCTTGGCTAAGATACGAGTCTCTTACTATTAATTTTGCAGGCTTATTATCATTTGCGAACCCAAATAATGAAATAAGTCTCTTGCAATCTTCCGACTTAGACTCATAACTTACATTTCCTCCACCTATCTCACTTATACCATATATTTGCTCTAAAAGACAACGCATTTTCCCTTTAAGAGAACTACCAGGAACATATGGCTGATCCTTTTTAGTCGCCAATTTAATCACCTGATTATCAATGCCACCTATTTCCACATTGGCATCATTACCACCAATATGAAGGCCACTTATAAGTTCCATTCTTGTGGACACTTTAATTTTTTTCACTAATCGTCTCATAATTATCTGGAATTTTCTTTCGCACCATAAAATTTATGATATGCTACTACAGCCTCGAATATTTTCACAAAATTCTTGAAATACAACTTGCGGTCACCCTCTTTCCCTTCAATAACAGCATCAATGCCGGTGTTAATTTCTTTTGCGAACTCTTCTATTTTAGAACAATTGACACCTCGATTATTCTTGTCTCTACCAACTGCATACGCCAACAGAGGCTTTAACATAATTACACCTGCTAAATCTCCATCAATATTAGCCTCTATCCGTTTAACTTCTCCAAAAAACTTCCGTAATTGGCCAGTCGTTAAAGGTTTCTTGTTACCATCGTTTTGGCAAAGATATTCACCAAACGAGTCTGCCCATAACACTACATCTTGTGTTATGCCTTGATAAATCCAAGATTTTTCCAATTTCTGTTCTGGGTATCTCATATTAATATTATTTTGATATTAGCATCTTAATTATGATTAAACTATATGATATTTTGAGATTCTAACTCCGCCCACCGGGAAGAAACGGCTATCAACTCATAAGCTCTACTATTACACAGTTTTACCTTTAAATCACGACAAAACTCAATGACTTTTTCAGGTTTCCCTTCTGAAAACCTTTTCAGAAAATATACTGTATGCCACAAATAACTCATATCTTTCTTCTTCATCCTAAAATATAGATGTATTAAACGGTGGAGAATTGATTTCGGCATTTCATATTGCTCAATAAGATTTAAAAATTTATCCTTATACTCTTTAACAAAATCAAATTCCTTATCCCACGACAAACTTTCACCGAATATTGTTATAGCATTCTTTGTTCGCCCATTATTCAAAACAAAAGCCTTTGCTTTATCCTCGGCATCACCGGCCAATTGAGCGGCTTTAGCTATAGGATATTTATCACCCACAAAAATGATTCCTGCTGAAATAGAAATGTCCTCACGGCCAACAAATCTTGCGAAATCCTTACGAACGGCCTCTGCAAAATCAATCAATTTATCCCACTTTCCTACCGCAAAGACATCGTCTCCACCCGAATATAGTATATTGACATCATCCTTAAACTGATCCGAATTACGAATGGTATTCAAATAACCGCTAAAGAAGTAATCCAACATAAAAGACAGAGTCGAATATGCAGCAAAACTCTTAGCATCATCAGGCAAACCTTTTATGAATATAGATCCTAAGCCATCCACGTCCATCCGCAAAACTCCAAGATACGCTCCGTCAGCTAATTGTTCAAATGTCTTGTTTTCTCCATTTAGCTGTGCTTGTTTATTCCCACCATAAAACTGGAAACCGTAACTGACTTTCTGCCCCTTGATTTGTGCATCAAGAAAGTTGAGTTTATTAATCATCTTGACACGGCTGACATCCGCTGATGTAATACTACGGAAGTCAGCATTATCCTTTACAAGTTCCTGTTTATTAAAAAGATAATTATAAACTTGTAGGATTCCAATGTTACATTTTGATCTATTGGAAAGGTATTTTGATTTATCACCTTCCTTGTACGTCAACAAAAAGTCCATCCCCTTCAACGAGTTTCCCAACACAGCCTGCTCCCTTACCGACTCAAGTACGAATGTTTTATCATCCTTATTACTAGGTTCAATAGGGACGCATTTGCCTTCGATGCCTGTGACAGCACACACATCATCATTAAGAGAAATTTCTTGTGGCTCGAACATATTATCGAAGTTATTAACCAACAAGGATTTAAACCTATGGTTCTTACAAGATGTTAATTTATCTGCCACCATTTTCCACAAATCTCCTATACTGGAACCTTGCTCACTACCTTCAAAAATAATACGCTTAGACCTATGGTCAAAGGCAAATGGAACATAATCCATATTAAGCAAAAGCTGTCCATAATGCTCGTCCCATAGTTCCTTCTCAAAAGCGGCATTCAATTCTTGTATTGCATTTCGTACTTTTTCAATATTCGGCAGGAGCATATAAAACTTACCTCCTGAAGAATAGACAACTTGCCCAATAGTGCAATCTATGTCAGGATGTGTTATGATTCTTTGTATAACAGAATCTATCAGTAGTTGGAGATAAAATGAACGTCCTTTTAGACTTACGGCTGCTTTTCTGGACGAAATATTATATATGAACTTTTGTATTCCTGACACATCTCCACCTAACAGAATAACAGGCTTAGCTCCTTCGTGCAAGTTTAGCCTTCCATTACCCCATTCGAAAGCATCTTTATTGTCCTGATAATATAAATATAAACAATCAACGAATGCCGCTGTGGTTTTCAAATGTTCAAACAAACTTACGTTTGACATATCCATCGTATTGGATGGAATACACCAGGTAGACTTCTTTAACAAATATATCAAACTCTCAGCAAAACCATCAAAAGAATCCGTGGGAAGATTCTTGAACTCGTCAACAAATCCATCCCATAGTTCTTTATATCCTGCCTGGTTTATACCATCCGCATTGCTCTTTATCTGCTTAGGAAAGAACTCCTTCTCATCTATTGACAAAGCATTCAAACCAAAAGCAGACTGATAATCGCCCCCATTGATCTTATTGAATATGGAAAATAATGGTATTTGTTTATATCGTTGTCTTCCCCAATTAATAGTGTCGTTATATTCCTGAAGTTCAAAAGTCTTAGGATCGGTTCTATCTATTCCGGCACTCCACCAATCAGCCATAGTGACAAATGCCTGCAACATAGTCTTCGGCCTGTGATGGTTACTTGCAAAAGATGCAAGAGAATTCTCCGCATCGGATTTTCCTATCAGATTTTGATTCAGTCCAGGGACAAGTTCAAAAGTTTTTCCGAAAGCCTCGATAAACTCATTTGTCCAGATTACGTGCTGATAGCCAAAACGCCCATTGTCTTTTATTGGACACAAATCCTCAGCCATTCTCTTAGAATAACTTGAAAGGTTACTATACTTATCAGAAAATGAAACATCAGAACGTTGATAAAATTTTCCTATATCGTGAAGTAAAGCACCCAAAAATATTTGTTCTCTTGTTGTATCCATACAATCGTATTCAAAGTTTTATGTTACTTTTGCTTTGGTTTCTCAAATATACAAAAAGATTTTACAGCCTGTATCGTTTTTATTCATTTTTTATCACAGATTAAGCAAGTAGATCAGTTCCAATTGTTTTATGGGACAATAATGCACGGCATAAAGCTTTTCTATGTGTCAAGTATTTTGGGACATACCATTGTACAGGGAACGCACTTTTGGTGTACCAAATGAACTAAGGTGCACCATTGGTACAGGAAAGGCTCATCTGGTGTACCTATAAGGCAAAACGTCTGGTTCGGGGCAATGAGAAAAAACTGTGGGGTGACAATGACGACATCTGCCCTTCGTATGCTTTATCTCAATATTACCACGCAAATCAGTTTTCGGACAGTCAAGATTTTACAAAACGCCTTCAGCCACATATCGTGTAGATTTCCACAGAAGCTGGATCGGGCTGAAAAACTCGAGGCCAATGCCACAAGATTTTCACGGCAATGTGCCGTTCAGGCGCTTCCAATCAGCTATTAGATGAAAGCGTTTCGTAAATTTATAACAACATTATAGGATGCTGATCTTCCTTATTCACCATCAGTCTGCTGAGGCTAAAAGGCTCGCCATTGTAAGAAGCTGATCATCCTTATTCACGCTGGCCAACATCGACGGCAGAACATTAGGGCGGACTGGATTAAAGGGCTACTCCTTTACGGAGGTGCCAAGGTAATCCAATCCAAACTGTTCTTGCATCAGGGCTTTTAGGGAGGAGTAGAGGGGGACATTGTATCTGGCGCAGGTGAGGAGGACGTTGGTGTGGCGGTAATAGTCCGGCTCACAGGCGACAAGAAGTTTGCCGGATTTCATAAAGAGGCCCATTTCAAGGAGGGTTACCGGGGACTTGCTGGAGCCG
>ERZ1034847.492-NODE-492-length-16673-cov-12.442893_pt1 | contig 16673 bp, 31 predicted proteins | sample MGYA00520633_ERZ1034847 | MGnify/ENA primary metagenome ERZ1034847 (study PRJEB33766, sample SAMN09781732) | gut metagenome | biome: gut microbiome | host: Homo sapiens | place: Madagascar | study: EMG produced TPA metagenomics assembly of the PRJNA485056 data... | reverse complement strand
CCACAAAAAAGATAATAAAACATAAGGCGATAATAAAAAACAACCTATAATAGTTTTAAACGATACTTTTTCAGAAAGTACATAACAAAATACACACATAATAATAACAATAATTATTAATTCAAAAGCAATTGGTCTTATCAAGTTTGTAATTGGTATATTGGCGGGATTATAAGTAAGCCAATCATAAAATTTCTTTATCATATATTTTTCTTTCCTATTATTTCCATATCACCGTATGCAATTTTCTTATAAGCAGATATCCAGTTACAGACTTTGATAAGCCTGTACTGGTCAGTAAATTCCCTGTCTCCTGCAATTATTATACGCATAATCCCTCCTTATACAATTGACAGCTCCTCATCAAGCACTCCATACAGCGGTAGTCTGTAGCCATATTCTTCCGGCACATTCAAAAAATATACATAATCGGTCCCGGCTGTCTTTATGCTGAAATTCCTTGTAAACAGCGGTTTTGTTCGCACCGGACGTTTTTTATTTTTGAACTTCATGCCAAATTTCATATTGAAATCTTTTTCTGCCCGTTTTTTATAGTCGTAATTCAACGTATCAGCTTCAACCTGCTTGTATTCTTCATAGTCAGAAATAATACTGACAGCAGGAACATCCTTTGTAGTATATGCTGCGCATCCGCCGACACTGTTCACAGGATTATATGTAATGGACAACACCGTGACAGACTTTTCTTCTGTAAGATTGACCTGAACAGGAATATGCAGACAAACATGCTTGTTGCCAATCTTATAGTTAACATCGAATGCTATGATGCTGTTTAATGTATCAATATCACCCCAGACAGGAACGCCAAACGAAAAGTCCATGAACGAACCCGTATCAAAATTGATGCCGCTCTGAGCATTGAATACCAATATATTTTCTTCCGGATTCTTGTCAGCACCTTTGATGTTTCGAGTTATTACTTCAGTCATAACATCTGCAAAACTTCTTTTGTATTCCTCATCAAGAGTGTTTTTGATGAATTCTATATAACTCTGTACGTTATTGTCAGCAGTTGTTACCGAAAAGTCTTCAAACGAAATATAGCTGTCAGAGTGCTCTGCTGAAACTTCCAAAGCGCATTGAAGCACAACCATTCCCTCAGGATCAACGTCAAGCTGATGAGGGAACAGTACCATCTCTTTTTGAAGCCATTTACCATATTTATAGTTCATAATAAGCCTCCATGTTATAAGAAAATGTTATATTCAGGATAATATGAGTAGACAGTATCAGGCACAAAATCAAATCTATTCTTGGTCCAAGTTAGACGAATGTTGGCTTTATTGCCGTCATCATCATTCACTTCATCTGCTTCCAAATCCCATACAACATCTGCATAGTTCATAATAGCCCTTTTGTCAGCATTATCTGCGTATGCATCCAAAAACGAAGCAATTACAACCAGATTATGCTCTTTCTGAAAAATCTTAAGCTGTTTGAGCATATCAGCAAAAGAATCTGTTAACGCTAAATCCTGTAACCCGTCAATAAATATGACATTACCAATGTCATTATTTTCTATACTCGCTTCAAGTTCATGAACTTTCAGGTTGGAACTGCACTCTGCAAAATAAATGCGGTAGCCATAATCGCAGAATACTGACTGAATAGAACCTCCAATAAAATATTCACAGTCTGAAATCTTCCTGAATTTCTGCTTGTTCGACTGATTTACCGCCGGTGCGCATGCTAACGATCTTGTCATCAGTTCACGCATTGATTCTTTGAATGTATAATAAGCAATGTGTTTCCCAACATTCCTCGCAAAATCATTGCACATCTGAAGCATAAATGCGGTTTTTCCTGCTGCCGGGGCGCCTCTTAATACATAGAGTCCCGGTTGCATTGTTACTTTCTTATTTTTACCAAAGATCTTTGTATCAAAAGATATATTTCTCATACGCTCACTGTCAGCGGCAAATCCCTCACCACCATCACAATCTGTAATATAACCAGTCAGATTAGCTACTTTTATAGACATTATTTATTTTCTCCTATCTCTATATCTTTTTCTGTTTCATTGTGACACTTCTTTTCCAAATTATCTGGCACATCATCTTCGCCAAACATGCAGCTGTCTATCTCACCAAAATAGTATGGACAACCATGGCATTTCGGATAGTTGTGTGTATCATTTATCTGTTTTTCCATCCTAATATTCTGCTACTAAAAACATATACAAATGTGTATATGCTAGATGATTTGCTGCGGTCTCACGACTTGCAGTTACTGTTTCAACGTGTATGCTTTGGCGATTGTAAACAATACGCTACTCACAAGTTCTTGTATACTTCACAGTCGTAAATTCCCGACTTAGCCATCGGTACATACCTGTAAATTCCTTTCTATTGATTAGATACAGGTTTCATCTAAATAGCTTTTTCCTTTCCTAATATATTTTTTGCTACTTGGCTTTCGTAGACTTCTACCATTGCTCAATCTTTACCATCAGGGTTCTGTCCCATAGTTAACAAGACTGTTTCAACTTGTACTGGTTTATCTTTCCTAAGATTTCAGCGGTTTTAAGTCACCAACTAATACTCTGGGTTTTGAGTATCTTTGAGTACATTGACTCACATTTGATTATGTTTTTAGTTACTTAGCAATCCCTCCTTTACTGCTTTTTTTGCATATATAATATTCCAAATTTTAATTCTGTCCAAAATATTGATCACAATATTCATCGTAAACAGGCATTTTCTCTATGTTATCATTACTAAACTGGTCTCTTATTTGGTCTTCTGACAACAATTTTACTGCAAAAATCCTGTCACAGTTTAACAGCTTTATCTGTTTTCTGAATACCAGATTTGCTTCCGTGAATTCGGCATGGAAGATGCCCTGACCACAAATGATTTGGGATTTGCAGCAGATATTCCCAAAATTAGCTGACCGGAAACAATTGAAATTGACTCTGCCAGTTTGCCGCACAAAAGTTCATAATACTTATACGCCACCACTATTCACTCCTTTCCTTTTTCTTCCTAATTAATATGGATTTCAAGAAAATCATGAAACTTTTAGGACAAAATCGCATTTGTGAATATTATATATACAGACATAAACCAAAGAGGAAAGAATAATCATGAGCAAAGTAATTACGGATAATACCATGTCAGCAATCGTGGCTCTTATGGATGATAATACAAGAGAAATCGTTCACAGAAAACTGGCTCCATGTACAAACTATGAATTTCTCAAAGAATACTGTAAACAGGAACCATCGTTTACAAATGTACTTGAAAACGAATTTGGCATTGAATTATAAGAGGATGCACAATGGAACTTAATTTATTCAATGATACATGGGTGTTTGATAACAAATATTTCATCATCTGCGGACCGAGCTGCTATGAGGTTCATAAAATGGATAAGGACGGCACTAATGTATATGAAAGCGAGGCGTTCATTAACTGTCTCAGATATGTGTGGAATGAACTTGAGGAAGGGAAAGGAAAATGATTATGGCTAAGAACAAAGAATTCATCTACAACAAAATAAGAGAACTTGGAATGTTAAACGGTTCATCTGTAGAAACCGGATATTACACCATTGACGGTGAAGCTAAACCGGAAAAGGTGTATCTGATAACAAGATTTATGAGGAAAGATGGAACTGAAGACATGAGAGCCAACGCGCTATGCTCTATCGAAGATGCACCTGCGCTCGGAGAAATGTTGTGTAGGATTAAAGAGGACACGCTATGAGAATAATCATATTTGCATTTATCATTGCTCTGCTTACTGTTAATTTTCCAATCGCAGCAAGTCTTATAGCGACAAATGCCGAGTTCAATAAGAAAAATACATTAAAAAATAGTTATGGCTATTTTATTGGTATAAGTACCATTGTTACCACTACTATTACCGTTGCTGCATTAATATTTATTGCAAAAGCATTCTTTTAGTTAAACAGAGCAAAATGAGAAGAATCACATGCTAATGGCTCACAACATTCCGGTTTACAAAAATCTGATGTTAAAAATTATAAGAAAATGGAGAAAGCTTCATGAGCAGACACAAACCAATTCCCACGGCAACGCGCAAAAAGCTGTATGAGAAGTACAATCATCGGTGCGCTTACTGTGGGTGCGAACTGGAATACAAAGATATGCAGATAGATCACGTTGAAAGTGTTTATCGCAACAATGATATTGCACAGACAATGTCGGAAGAAGAAATGTATGACGAGAGTAATTTCCTACCCGCATGCAGGCAGTGTAATTTTTACAAATCCACGTTTACCATTGAGCAGTTCAGGCAAAGGCTGAAAGAAGTCATGATGCCTAATCTGCAAAAAGATTTCCGTTACAGACTGGCGGTCAAATATGGATTGATTAAGGAAACAGACAAAAATATCATATTTTATTATGAGACTTTAGAGAAAGGAAATCCGAAAATATGCTAAATATAGAATACACGCATGAAACAATTCAAAAATTAGCAGAGGGCATACATGAAATTTTGCACATTGATTTAAGTACTCCCATGACTCTCGAAAAACTCACGAAAGCCATTATAGATTTTGGAATTGATATTGAATATGTAAATATAACAGATGCAAATAATCCTTTATTTGTAACATCTGCGGAATATGAAAAAAGAGGATGCCGTGATTATGTAATAAGAATTAATAAGAATAAGAATGATAAAGTTTTACTTTTCCGAGTAGCAGCAGAATTTGGGAAAATTATCCTGTATGAACTTCCAAAAGACATGGAAGGCGCTACTCCTTATACCGGTTCTTATAGCATAAAGACAAAGTTTGGTAAAAATGTAAACTACAGCGAATTGTTTGTCAGAGATATAGGACAGTTTATAGCACATTGTGCGGATAAAGATGAGCTGTATGACATTTTCATGAAGCATTCAATGGTCAAAAATTCCGTACTGATTCCGAATAACATCAGGATAGAGGAACTTTACGAATTCGACGACAAAATAATGTATAAGTTTACATTGTATCAAAGCGAAGAACGGTTTGTGGAAATAGAAAAATGTAGAGAGGAGAAAAACAATGAAAGTCAGAGAACTGCTTAAAAGCCTGCAAAGCCGGACAAAAATAATCATTACAACCCCGTACATAGATGATGAATTTGTTTGCAAAAATCCACAACAGGCAATTGTTGATTACGGGCATGAGACTGTAAAGAACTGGTTTGTAATGGACAACACAATATACATTAATTTGGAGGAATAATCACATGAAGAAAAAGAAAATCACACTATTGGCAGTTGTATTAACCACTGCTGCCCTGTTTACAGGATGCACAGATGAATATGTTCCGGTCGACACGGAAATAGAGGTTATGGGCACTAACGACATGGGAACACCGTCATTGTCACAGACACTTGATGTTCCTGACGAAGACTTCAAACTTGTCTGCGAGTACGGCACCAATGGATATGACCTTAATAACTGGCGCGTAACAGATCCAAAACAGATAAGCATGAAAGTACATACACAGGAACTTCCCGACGGATATGATGTGGTAATTGATCATGTTCACGCCGACATATCGCTGCTGTCCGTTTCACCGCAGATAAATGGCATTACTCAGGACTCTATGGATGACACTTTCCACGGTCAGACTCAGGATGGATTTGCTATTTCAAATGATACGGAATACTACAATATATTTGCAATCGAAGGCTATACAAGTCAGTTCTATGAACTGTGGGGATCCGCCTTTGGTTCATATGGAAGTTTGTCATCATCATATGAAAGACTGACAGAAAATAATATCATACAGGTTGGTACATATGGTGAGAAAATCAGCGTTGTATATGATATATCAATTAAAAAACCCGGCAGTGACAAGTATTATACAAAATCAGTCATGAGTACATTAGGCGTTCCTGTGTCACAAAAACTTAACAAAAAAGATGCTGTAACAGGAGAATCTGTAAAATAATACAGAATAAGAAAGGAAAAAAGAAAAATGAAAAACAAATCAAAGAAATTCAATCCAATATTGCTGGTTCCTGTTATTATAGCAGTAATTGCATATCTTGCAATAACTCATCTTGTTATTATGCAGCATGAGCAAAAGATTGTAAATCAGACCATCAAATCAATGTATCCAGACGCAAAAAATGTTGGAAAAAAGATTTCTGAATACGACAGAAATCTGTCATTTGAATCAGGCGGATTAACCTATTACTACTGTCTCAAGAAAGAAGATGGTAAAAGGATAATATATATCATGGACAGGGATGATACAGCAAGAGTTGTATATAAAGTAGATTATGATACTGGCGACATTATATTTCCTGTCAGCAATGAAGACGTGGAAAGTTTAAAACCAGCTGAGCCTGCAACAGACTCACCTGACAGCACAGATACGCTTATTGAAACAGAGACGAATCAGAAAGCGAGGAATGTTAGATGAAAAATGTTAGATTTGAGTTCACAGATGCAGATTACGAGCTGGTCACAAACGCGTATAAGCAATACGAAAAATTAGCAAAAGACTATGACCATAAAAACTTTTTGTTTGAACTGTTAGTCTTTGCTACAATACCTATTGGTTTTCTTGTATTTTCATTAGCACAGCGTATTATAAACGCCAGATTTGTTGGTCTGATTAACCTAATTATCATAGTATGTACTATTATTTTGTATGCACTTTTTATTATGCAGTCATCAATATATACAATGAAAAGGAACCTAACTAAGAAATATGAGGCAGATTGCCTTGATATAAAGAATAATATGGAAGAAGCCAGAAAAACCAGTGGCAGATTAGAATTTGAAATAGACACAACATACGATGGGATTATTGAAACAAATAAACTATTCTACAGAATATACAAACCACCATTCGCAATTCGAAGATATCCAGTCATTGAAAACGAAATTCCGTATACAGATAATATTGTGCTAAGACTCAAAAAAAACACAGATAAATATGATTTTGTTAGCTATATCTGGCAGGCAGAAAGTGCATAAGAAAGAAAATCGGCAGGAGTACTCTCCTGCTATTTTTTATAAATTATCATATTCTTTTTTGGACAAAATGCCATTTGTAAATATTATATATATAATCAATCATGAAGCACTGCGCAAGTGCGTAGTATTATGATTAAAAGTATGGAATATAAAGAATAGCATTACAAAAAATGTCTACTAAAGTAGATCTGCTATCATTGATTACGAAAGCTATTGCTCAGGATCTGATGCTGATGAAACAGCCAGAGAGCATCATAAAAAGCTGATTAATAAGAAATATGCACTGCTTGAGGAATTCGCTGATGTAATGATATGTCTACACCTGATGAAAAAGGAATATGGACTGACAGATGAAATGATAAGCAAAGCTGTAAGGATCAAGCTTGATAATTTTAAGAAAAAGAAGGAGAAAATCATGACGTTAAAAGAATTTGCCCAAAAGCTTAACGGGCGCGAATATGGCTGGCCACAGTTCACAAAAGAAGATCTCGCCATTGCAAAAGAGAATGGCTTTATTATTGTACATGGTGCCAGCGATGACCTCATGGAAATTGATGGCGCTATAAATGATGAGGGCGATTGTTTTGACGGCGGCACACTGAAGCTTGACATTGCTGACGGAAAATTTGTTGACAGCGATGATGAGGAAAGCTTTGATGTTGTTGCAATTGAAGCCCGATGGTGCAAGGGCCATGACAACGAAATGAATGTCATCCCATGGACATACGCCACATCTGTCCCACATGAAAAGTTCATGATATATGAGGATGGCAAACCGTACTGTCAGGGAATTGTTTTCCAGAATGATGCTTTAAGAGAGCCTGCGGCCGTGCCTAAAACAGTAGAAATTGAGTTGAGCAGGGAGCAGTTTGAAAAGCTCAAAACTGTGAATAGCGGAAACAGGGCGAGATTCTACTGTAAAGAAACCAGAGAATGCTTCACGCTGTATAATGATTGAACCAGATGAGAATATAATTAACCTATAACACTGCGCAAGTGCGCAGTACAGATTAAAAGGTAAAACATAAAAGTATGATGCTATAAAAATGTCTACTAAAGTAGATCGGACAAACATGTGGATTATTCTACAGCCTTGACGGAAAAGTAGTAAAAGTCAGTCTGTCAGAAAAATAAACGAAATCGGAGGCGAAATAATCATGCAGATAAACGAAATCAAAGCGAAACTTAATTCAAATGAATACAACTTTCTGAAAACTGATAAGCGTCTTGGCAGCAATGTTATCCTGCTTACAGCTGGTGGAAGCTATGCATATGGAACAGACAATGAAAACAGCGACTTGGATATAAGAGGATGTGCAGTTAACAGCAGAATGGGTATTCTTGCCAGTGGAAGTTTCAGGCAGTTTACAAACATGGATGAGCTTATAGGCGAGGACTTTGAGCAGTTTACTGATGACGCAACAGACACAGTAATTTATTCATTCAATAAATTCATGTTCCTGCTTGCAAACTGCAATCCGAACACTATTGAAATGCTTGGATGCAAGCCTGAATATTATTTTTATTTATCAGACATTGGCAAGGAATTAATTGACAACTCCGACATGTTCCTGTCAAAGAAAGCAGTCAATACATTCGGTGGATATGCCATGCAGCAAATGTACAGATTAAGGCAGCTTACAACAAACAAAATGCCGCAGGCGGATCTTGAGGAACATATTCTGCACGTATTATCCTCCATGGAAGAAAACTTTGCCGGAAAGTATTCCACATATCCAGACGATGCCATTAAGCTGTATATTGATACTGCTGTGCAGAAAGGTTTTGACAAAGAAATCTTCATGGATGTGAAACTGCACCACTATCCACTCAGAGATTACTGCTGCCTGTGGAATGAGCTGCAGACAACTGTGAAAAGCTATGCAAAAGCCGGGAAACGAAATGAAAAAGCTGCTGCTCACAAAAAGATAGCAAAGCACTCAATGCACCTGCTCAGACTATATATGATGTGCATTGATATTTTGGAACAGCAAAAAATTGTAACATACCGCGAAAAAGAACATGATCTGCTTATGGACATCAGAAACGGAAAGTATCTTGGCGCAGATGACAAACCGCTTCCGGAATTCTTTGAACTTGTGAACGAATATGAGAAGAAGCTGGAGTATGCAAAGAAAAACACTACTCTGCCGGATGAGCCTGATTACGAGAGAATTATGGAATTCACTGCATATGTAAACGAAAAGGTCGTGAAAGGAGACATGTGAGATGGGAATGAGCGACAACATGCTTGCCTGCATCAAGGCGATAGCGGAAAACAGAATACAGGATGCAAAGCAATATGCAATATGCTGCTGCGTTGAGGATGGTACAAAGAAGAATGAAGGCAAGGTTCGATACTACAAGAAGCTGCTTGAAAACGGTTCAGACAATGTTATGGAAGTACCCATGAATATCAAGGGACTTGTTAAAATGATTGACGTTTCAAACTTCAACGAGAACAGATATTATCTTGGCAGGCAGCAGGCAGATGTCTTTGCTAGAATTATAAAGGCAGCAAATACCACGACAAAACTCCTTGAATATGGAATTTCATATACAAACAGCACTCTTCTATCAGGAATACCCGGCACCGGAAAAACAGAATTTGCAAAATATACTGCATACAAACTGGGACTGCCTTATGTGTATCTGAATTTCTCATATCTGATTGACTCATATATGGGAAAGACTTCGCAGAATATCCAGCGCGTATTTGATTTCTGCAAAGGTATGAAGTGTGTGCTTATGCTCGATGAAATAGACTGCATAGGTCTTGCACGCAAAGGTGGCGGCGGATCAGACGGCGAAATCGCCCGCATCACCATTTCCCTTATGCAGGCACTCGATGATCTTGTAGACGGTCAGATTGTGATTGCTGCAACAAACAGGGCGGATCTGCTTGACAAGGCACTGCTCAGACGATTCCAGAATATGATAGAGTTTGTTCCATATGAGGCAGATGAGCGTCTTATGATGATTGAAACTTATATGAACAGTGTAAATCCGGCATTTTTAACAGACGAGATCAGGGAATATGCCAATAAATCACATACTCAAGCAGAAATTGTTAAATATCTTATCAAAGAAATTATCAAGAAGGTTAATGAGGAAAGCGAGGATATAAATGATGATGATTACAGAACGAAAAATTAGTCGGACATGTTTATGCTGCAAAAAGGAATATAAAGATACACAGATCCTTGTAAACGGTGTACCATCCTTCCGGTTTAATATATGCCCGGATTGCATTAAATCTGGCGAGTCCGCAAAATATTTAGAGATGAGGTTAAACGATAATATTAATGAATGAAGGTCAATGAAGAAAGCGAGGACATAAATGATTAAAGTAGACAGATACACCTGCGGACAGCACGCATTTTTCAGCCTGCATAATGGTGAAAACGAAGACAATCTCAGAAATATGCTTAAAAGTTATAGACTGAGCGAGCTGGCCAACCGGATGGTATTCTTCAATGCTTATGATGATGACGCTGGAAAAGTCTGGCCGCAACTCTGCCTTGAGCTAACTGAGGCTGAAGAAATATACGATTATGATTATGACGACAATCTTCAGTACAGCGGGCTTGAAGAATATATACGCTATCTGCCAATCTCCTCTTCGCCTGTTACAGGAGAAAGCATTGAATTTGAAGTTGTTAGCAATTATAATATAGACATAGACAGAATTAAGAAGATACTTGCAGAAAGAGATGCAGTACCAAAGAAACGGTCAAATAAAAATCTTAATAAAATTGCACGGCTCAATGAAGAAATTGGCAGGCTGACAAAAGGAATTGCTGATATAATTGATGCAGAATGCGAAATTATTGACGAAAGCTCCGTCGATTGTGCCGCGATGGTAATTGAAAATCTGATAAGGGAGGAAATACTGTAAAGGAATCGAATTCGATGCCTTTAAAAATAAAAAAGGAAGACAAAAATGAATCTAATCGCTGGTAGCTTACACAGACCAGCGGTTATTTTTCTTTGCTCATATAACAATATAAAATTCGTTATCATATTCTGAAGTAACACCAACACTCGATCCAACCTCATCTACATTTGCAACAATTCTAATTCCTTTAGGTGCATATATCTCTGTTCATGTTGAGATCAGGTCGTGATGTTCAGTGTCAATAAGGCAATCGGCAACTAATAGATATAATTATGCTGTAATATCCATTACACAAGTACTTTTGTTCACCAAACAAATTAATCACAATTTCAAATCTAAGTGTGCATTCAATTCGGTGTACAGCATAGGATTGTCGTATAAAAAGTCTTTCACTGTGTAGCCGATTTCAATCAGTTCTTTAGAATTAGACCTTCTAAATCTTTTATAAGCACATGATACAGCTCCTAAAATATCCTCATAACGTTCTCTTAAAGAACCATTATATCCATGAATGGATGGATGGTCATAATCAGATATATCCACTACATAGAATGGTATATCTCCTAATTTAACATTTTTACCATATTGTCTAATGTATTTAATGGCTGAATGTAAATTATCAACCCAAACAATTGGCATATCACAAAAATCATATTTACAAACAACAATTCTAATTGCAGGATTATATCCGTCTTTTTCCATCTGTGTAATCAAATTGATGTGATATTGAATATCACTAGCATGTCCCACATGTAATCCCCAATTGCACACTTTATAACCAAGTTTGCAAGATTCTATGTATAATTTACCTGCTTTAATCTGCATACCATCAGGATTATGTCTAATGACGTGTTTGCAAAACATGTCTGTCAGTTTCATATTCAATAAAGCTTTTGAAATATCATCATTGTTTATTTTTATATTTAAATTGTTCATTTTTTATCCTTTACGTAAAAACAAATCCTCGTAGCACTCACAACCAATACCAGTGCAGTATGAAATTCAAATAAATAAAATCAGCAAAAATCATCAAGTCCATTCTTAAGTGCTAATGTTCTTAAACGTCTTTGATTAGGAGTCCCTAACTTCTTCATCATAAAATAAAATGTAGAACCAAATGGGCAATCGGACAATTCACCAAAAACAGTATACCCCAGTTTTTCATAGAATGGTCTTGCTTGAAAATCCCAAGTTTCAAAATAAATCCCAATTAAACTATTATCTTCAGCATATATCTCGGCTTGAAACATTAATTTTGAGGCATATCCTTGACCTCTATATTCCTCATCTACCCATAAACAATCTCCATGCCACCAACCATACTGTATGTGACCTAATAAACCACCTATCAACTTTTCGCCGTCATATAAATAAAAATCATGGTTATTATCAGTTATTGGTGTGATAGAACTATTCTCCTTCAACCAAGAACATTTTTCTCTGTTTATTTTTCTAAGATTAGTTCTAACAATATCTGCTGTGGACTTTTCGTGTCCTTTAATTACTTTTAACATAATACATACTCCTTTAATCAATAAAATTAATATTACTATCAAATGAATTTTTTACAAAAGCTATGATGGAGTTGTATGATACACTTCTTAAATATGGATTAAAAGAAATATCAATTGTCAGTGTTTGATTGATAGTGGGCATATCCTTGAATACTTTAGTATCATATTCATTCACATAATCACGGCCTATACCATCATGATAATGTGTTGCTCCATGTCCTGCGTGTCTGACAGAAAAATCTCTGCTACGAATTTCCCATATCTTTTTATGTTCCTGCAAATTGATAGGCTTTAAGTAAATAGTTTTTACTAATCCATTCCAATTTGCTAAATTTTCTAAAAGCTCATTCCAATATTTATTAGTAAAAGCATAATCAATTAAAATATAATCATACAATGCCTTTTTTGCAGCTTCATTTATATCGTTGTAAAATAACGCTCTTGCAAGTTTACTTTGATGTTCTCTTTGTTCAACAGAATCAAATCCAAATTTATCCCATATGCTTTCTTTATACTCATCTAAGGAAAAGTGTTTACAATTTGGGAGATCTTTTTCAAGTTGTTTGCATAGCGTACTTTTTCCTAAACATGTCATACCCTGTATAATAATTATATTCATATTGTTTCCTTTCCAAAAAAAGTCCTTCCCTTTTCATTTACAAAAAAAAGGAAGGTGTGATCTCTGCATACTTATCTTACATGGTTTGTCTCCCTTATTACGACATTGAATAACCCAGAAATATATGTTTCCGGCATATTTCGCATTAATATTCTTTTTGCATATTCATTATCTTTGTTATTATCAATTATAGTTCTAATCCATCTCGAATCTTGCAAATCAGTTACATTAAAGCTATTACCTGTTAACAAATGCATGAAGTCTTCAACAAGGCTGATATGCCATTCAGCGTCTACAATATAAGTTTTCACATAAGTGTCTAGGCTCTTTTGTATTTGTGCTCTTGTTATTTGTTTCATATATTCATCCTCCATAAAGTTTGCTATTCTGTTGTCGGCAGTACCGGAAAATAGTATGCAGATATAATATCTGCATACTTGTGCCAATATAGATAAATTCACCAGTAATACCATTAATTATTTTCTGTAATAAAAATAATCAGATCATTTTCTGCTTCTCAATGCTTACAGATTTTGTTATATTATTACTTTCAAGACTTTATTTTTATCCGTATAAAATTACAGACAAGTAAACTTTTCGGCTACAAGTAACCGAGAAGTCCCGTCCTTAGCTCTTAATCTTCATCCATGTCATCAAGCAGCTCATCAAATAGTCTATAATATCTTAATTCTCTATTCTTTGATCGCTTTATGTATGACGGATGATAAATAGATATTATATTGATATTATTCCATTTCACGACTTGTAAACTATTTTCTTTAGGTTTACATATATTGATATTGAAATTAGTTTGGAATGACTCTCTAACAATATTTCCTAATAATATAATAAGTTTAGGAGCTATATTATTTATTTCATCTGTTAGTTTTTCAAAACATGCATTAATTTCTTTATCGTTAGGATATCGGAGTCTTTTTTCAGAATCAATAGGGGCGCATTTTACCAAATTAGTTCTATAAACGGACATGCAATGTTTTTGAGCAATATTTTCAAAAGCATCTATAATTTTCCCACTTCGGGTTCTACTATCAAGAGGTATCTCATCTTCATATTTCTTAATTCGAGCTGACAGCCCAATAATCATAATATCTGCATTATTTTGAAAATCTAATAATATTTTTTGGTTTAGACACTCCTGACATTTATTACACTCTATCACCCTTCTATTCATTAAGAATTTTCCTCACAATCTTTCCAGTCTCTTTACTTTTTCTTATTTTCTTTTTTATATATAATATTCCAAATACGAAATTTGTCCAAACGAAATAAGGTATATGTTAACAACAATTAATATCAGCGTTACTAAAGAATCATCACCATTCATTTTTATTAATAGCTTCTTCAATACATTCGGCTATTACATTATTAGAATCTTTTATATACGCAATGTGCCAACCATCCCCATAAAAATTCACAACGTCAAAATACTCATCCGTGTCTTGTTTTCCAAAACAAAATACTTTTGGATGAGGTATCTCTAACAATTTAAATCCTGATATATCATATCCATCATTAGCAATTCGTTCTGCAACTGCTTCAAAATCAGTACTTGGAACGTCTTCGTCCCAACTTTCCAAGTGAATATGATCTTCTGCTACTTCACTGACATCGCACATATGAAAATTGTCGCCAAATCCCATAATTTTTCGAACTTCTTCTATGCTACTCATAATTTATCCTTTCTAGCTCTAATGGCCTTTTCTTTTGGTTTCTTTTAGATGTCCCCTTGTTTTGGAATTCTGTCACTCTTCATGAGTTTTTTCGTACAACATTGGAACCAATGCCCAGAAATTAGGCTTCTGTTTCATAAACCTCCACTCCCATGTGGCGCAGCGGCTCCTATGGATAGGGTGTTCTACACTTATTATAAATATGGATTCCGTAATAAGAAACTAACATATTTTCAAATGAGTACCCAAAATCATATATCAATAATTTCGCACAAAAAGTATTCATGAAAAAATACTAATTTTTTTTGGACAAATATAAATTTGTACATATTATATAAGAAAAGCATGAGAATATAAGAGGATTAATATGAGGAAAATTAAAGTAATATTTTCAGAGGCAGATAAAGAGCTGGCAGAAAAGCTTCGTTGCAAATACGAAAAATTATCAGACAGATACCTTGACTTAGCTATTTTCTTTAGAATAATAGCCGGGATAGCTCTCAGTGCTATGTTTGCTTTTATAGCTGGCGCAGTGGTCAAAAATTCACTATATTATATTGCCGTTGCTGGGATAAGTCTTATATCTGCAATAATTTTGTTTCTGATAAACTATATCTTTCAATCAATACATGACAATTGCTTTATGAAATCCCTGCACTATCAATTTATGCTCGAACGCATGCAGGAAACATTAAAATATGGAAACAGTCTTGAACTTTCAGTCAGTAAAACCTGTCCTAATACAGTAATATACAATCTGCCTGACTGTAGAGCCCGCCATATTGAAGCCATTAATAATATTCCGGCAGATGGCGATGTCATCATAACAATCAAAGAGGATGCAGATGCCAAAGGCCGGATCTCGCTGAATTGGTATGCAAAGACAGTATAAGAAAGGATAAGGATATGAGAAAATCGTCAGCAAATATGTGGCATGCAGCACTTCTGCTGCTTGCATTTTCAATAATAAGTCTTGCAGCAACACCATTTTCGTTTACAACAATCGGGCAGGCAGCACCGACACTCAGTCTTATGTCGGCAGCGTGTGCAGCGGGAATGGCAGTTGAAACAATGAAAAAGGAAGGTAAAAACGATGAATAAGATAAAAAAGACAGCAGTATTTGTTCTACTAACAATCCTTTTGATATTTTCCCTTGCAGGATGCACAAAACCGGCAAAGGTTGAAAGTACTGAAGATTCAACTGTGCAGGTTAAAATCGTAGATGAATATTATCGCGATTCGTACATGACCTCAATACATAACGTCAAATCCTTCAGGTACACGCCATGTCTGACCGTTTATCAAATTTCGGTTGAATATAATGGCAAACAATATTATCTGACAGATAAGGAGTCATATGAACTGTATCATGACAAGATTGGAGAAACGGCAGATGCACTGTTTAGAACAACGAAATGGGATAATGGCAATGTGACTTATGACATCATAGGATTAGCAAAATAATGGAAGGAGAAAATTATGAATGAGCCATTACTACACTGTAATTCAGCCAAAAAGCGGCCTGTTTCCCTATTGTTCCATTAAAGTGCTTTCAGACAACAGCAGAAGTTTTGAACACGGTAGCATGGGTTGTCTTAAAATTGAATGTCTAAAATGTGGGCGGATATACTTTCCATGCTGCGAACCTGTAGACTGCGAAGTGTTTGAAGCAGGAGATATGTCTTTCTCCGATACAGAAATGGAAGAAATAAGCAGAATTATCAGAGATTACAAGGAGAAACAAAGATGGCAAAATCATTTGCAGAGAAAGAATTTGAGGCCATGAGACTATGGGCAATTGAACATAAACTTGTGGATGAGTTTGATAAGGAAATCTTAGAAAAGCTCACTATGGATATGAATAATAAGAATATCGACAGCATGGCTGCATCATTTGGATATTTTGTACTAGAACATGCTGACGGCGGATATTTGTAAGGAAGAAAAGGATAAAACAATGAAAATTAAATTTAATTTA